>Ga0187873_1000038_pt1 | contig 145263 bp, 162 predicted proteins | sample June2016WEW_16_1_2_FD_133012 | JGI IMG/M metagenome (GOLD analysis project Ga0187873, IMG submission 133012) | Peatland microbial communities from SPRUCE experiment site at the Marcell Experimental Forest, Minnesota, USA - June2016WEW_16_100 | ecosystem: Environmental > Terrestrial > Soil >...
ATGCAGTTGATAACGGCTCAGGGCTATTCGGCCCTGCGCGTGGTCAATGTATACATTGGCTATACGGGTGACAACACGGCTACGGAACGCCAACAGATTCGGGCGGCCTTGCGGGCGTGGAGTAATGGCTTGGCTATTGGTGGCACGGTCTACGCGGCCAGAGCGCCGGGTGTGCTGGCATCCAACGTCAGTATTACGGACGTGGTGGAAGCGGTGACCAGCGTGGATTACGTAACACGGGTGGCTTTGGACACTCCCGCCAACGCCGCCAACATGATCACGGCAGCGGATTTCGAGTTGCTTCAGTTGGGCAACATTGTGCTCAACAACAACACAGATTGATTTTTAACTGGCGGCGGATTTATAAGGTGCTGCCGTCGTCGGCTGAAAATCTTCCCGGCTGTGGGCAGCGCGAGTGTGATAAGTGTGTTTCCCGCCGGGTTCCCAGTAATCGTAGTATTGATCCCGGACTTTGCGGTAAACGGCGAATCCTCGGTCAACCGGATGTCCGGCTCCATACCACTGCATTCCTTCGATTTTTTCACAGCCCATGTGCCGCAGGGTGGTGTCGAGCGCCAACGGATTGAAAAAGGTGCAGGATGAAGGATCATACGGGCTGGTGTCGACCGGGCAATGCAGCAGTTCAAGGTGTTGAAGCGAAGGTTCGGAAAGAAATCCACCTTCGATAAAAAGCGTGCCGCCAATCTTTAGATTGTCAACCAAGGTGCGCAGGCCACGGAACGGATAGCGCAGGTGGTAGAGCACGCCAAAGAAGACGATGGCGTCGTAAAGTTTGCTGCCCGGCAAGTCGTATAAGCTTAGGTGCTGGAGATTGGTCTTGGAATTGAAAAAGGGCAGCAGGAAGTTTTTGGCCCCGGCGGATAAATCATTATCGATAGCGTCAATTTCGGCGGCTCCCATGCGCTCGATATTCAGGCTGAAAAAGCAGTCCCGCGCTCCAACGTCGAGCACGTTTTTGCCATTCAGGTCATACTTCTTGAGCAGATTGAGCGCCCAGTGACACACAGGCATGAATCCTTCGATGCCCGGCGTCATACAACCGCCAACCTCGATACAGTGGTACCATTTATATTTGCCGATTTCTATCTGAATTTCTGCGGTATTCATAGTTGATGCTTGTTCGCGGTTTCTTGCGCTTTTAAAATTTCGGGATCAAATTTTATCCATTGTTTGCAGCCGGTGCCGCCGTGTGGAAAGGTGGCTACGTAGTGGTAACGCCAGACGCATCGTGGCCATGTGATTTCCGAGTGCCCTCGCCGTTGTAATTTGGTGGCGTCGCAACTGCGGTCGTTGTCCTCGATTACGAAAGTACACGGAAGATCATGGCCATCAACGTAGCGCACGGCTTCGTAAAAATGGCCTTCATCTTCTCCGCCGTCGCCGATAAAGCACCAGACGTGGTTCTTGCCGTTTTGTTCCTTGATCGCGGCAGCCACGCCCGCCGCGATGCAAGAAGAGCCTGCCAGAACCGAGGAGGTCAGGAAGTTTACGCTTCGGTCGAAGACAAACATGCTGTCGCCTGCTCGAATCATCTTTTCGAGTTTTTCTTCGGTTCCACCCGCCAGCAAGTAGTGGTAATGGGATCGGTGATTGGAAAAAATCCAGTCATCGCTTTGAATGTGCCCGAAAAGCTCGATCAACTGTTCCTCGTTGCCCCCAGCCAGATGAATTTTAAAAGGTAGCTGGCCGTTCTCAAAGAGGTCTTGGATATGCTTTTCAAACGCAATGAGTTGCTCTTTAGTGCGCTGTTTCATGTCGGTTTTTGTATCGTTCGATGGCTTCGAGCCAAGTTTTGCTCATGGGTGCGTCGGGATGGGGTATCAATTGCAGTCTGGAATATCCGCAGTGCTTGCAATGAACTTTAAAACCTTCGGCTAATTTTTCTGCGGTTAAGTCTTTGAGTTCCGCGACCAGCGGTGGATAACCGAAAAGACGTTCCGAAGCTCCGGCGGGGGAGCATTCGTAAAATCCGCTGTTGGTATAGGATATGCCGCAGCGGCTGGTTTGAAAGCATCCGAGGTAGTAGTCCTCGCCGCAGTCTTCAGGACTGACGCTAAGCGGAACGTGGTACACTATGAGTGGACTGCCGTTTTTGTCGCTGTTGCAGTTTGTAATGCCGTATTGTTGCGTTACGGCAAGCTGCTTGCGCACGAACTCGCCGTGACCGTTGGTGCATACAAACAGATTCACGGCGGGATTTGAGCGCTTTTTGTAATCGGCCAGCAGGGCACAGATGCGCTCAAACTCTGGATGCAGTGTGGGTTCGCCGCCGTGCAAGACCAGCCAGTCCCACAGCCAGTTTAGCCGCGCCGACTCATTGAGCAGGTTTTCGATTCGTTCGGCGGGCATGATCTCCTGACTGGGAGCTTGCGAGATGTTGTTTGAACAGTGGGTACAGCGCAGGTTGCACCGATACGTGATGTGGATTTCAAGACGACGGATATTGGGAATATGGGTGCTGGGATGTGCGTTGCTCATACGAAATTATCAATGTGCGCGTCTATCAGGTTAAGGATGTTGCGGTTTTTGGAGTCGTTGGCGCACTGATGGCGACAAGTCTCCATCGGATTCAGTGTTTCAAAAAAGCGCTTGGTTTCATTGCTGAACCAAAGGTCTTTGAAACGTTTGTCTGCGATGGAGCCGAGGCATCCAGTATGGTCGTAGGCTTTGTTGTGGCAGGCGTATACTTTCTGGTCTGCACCGATCACGGGCACCATCTGCATGAAAAAACAGCGGGTATAGCTTCGATTTGGCAGATGCGCGCTGCTGCCGAGATCGAAGGTTGAATTGACCGTGAACGCATGATCCACAAGCTTTTGGGCTTCACGCAACTGGGCACCAACCTCGTCTTTAATGGGTGCATGGTAGTTGATGAAATCAGGCATCCACATGGGGCTGAAACGGACGTTGGTGACGCCGCAGTCTTTGAGCGCTTTGGTGAAAGGCACCAACCCGTGATAATTTTGGCGGTGGATGATGTAATTGACGCCAAGGTCGCAGGCCGGTTGTTTGATTTTTGCAAACTGCCGGATATTATCAAGCACTTCGTCAAAAAGGCGTTCGGGTACGCGGCGGGACAAGGCCATCTGTCCGGCGGTGGTGTAATCGACGCTGACGCGAACCCATTTTGCCGCTGCCAGAACCTCGGCCCGCCGTCCGCGCAACAACTGACCGTTGGTGATGATCGAAAGATCGATGCCGTATTGCAGGGTGCGCTCCATAAAAAGAACGATGTCACGGTGCATCAGCGGTTCGCCGCCGCCGGAGTAGGTCACGGCGCGCACGCCGATTTCTTTGAAGTCATCGAGCACTTCCAGCATTTTGTCGGTTGGGATCACGTCGGCTTCATTCATGTCCTCGTGCATTTTGGATATAATGTGATCCAGACCGTCTTCGGTGGCGGGAATTTCTTTGCGGTTGCTTTGTGCGTATACACAGTTATGAACCACAAATCCGTTGGCTTCGTAAGCTTCAATAGGGCTGCAAGAAAAGTTATAGACTAATTTAGTTTTTGCAATTTTCCGAACAGAATCAATTTGTCGTAGTTCCAGACCCCGCTCCAGTTGCATTCCGGCAGCATAAAATTTATCAGCGCGTTTTTCAGTTGTAGACAAGGTTCGGTGTTCTTTTTTAAGAATATCACAAGACATTGCCATTTGCTGGCTTGGTAATGTTGAATTGTTGGTCTGGCATAATTCTCCATTGTTCGCAATATACGATGATTGTTGAAGCACTGGCCTTGTGTTAATTCGATTGCTTTTTTCTGTCCAGTTACTCTGAAATCCGGGTTCCTTCGATTGATCCACATGAAATTGTTGCCCGTGTGCTGAATTGGAAAGTTGTTTGCTTCCAGCCAGTCTTTGAAGGCGGATTCGTGCAACGATGTTGGTCGCTGCACTCGATTCCGAAAAGCTTTTTGAGCTATTTTTGGATTTTTCATTGGATTTTTGTCGGACAACATTCGTTGGCGGGCTGTTTTTGATAAAAATTCGCGGTGTGCTGGGCTGAATTTTGTTTTTACGCCTCTGCGTGATAACGCCATTTTTTGGGCTACTTCTGGGCGTTTCATTGGGTTGTTGGCTGTCATCAATTTTGATATGCGCCGGTAATGTTCCTCGGAAGCTGCCATTCTTGGTTGGTGTTTTACCACGTAAAGATTCCACGTTTGGCGGTGTGCTTTCACTATTTGTCCGCATCCGCACGCGCACAAAGGCGGTATCCCCTTTGTGAAATTCACCAGCAGCCTTCCAGCTTTCCAGCGTGAGTAGCGGGTGTTCAGGAGAAGCTTCGATGGAATAACTGCCGCATTTGAGGATAACTGTTTCATGTACAAGGCGTTTGCTTACGGCGGTTACTGTGTTCAGGCTTCCATCAGGCGCGAATACGCGGTCGCCAGTTTTAATGTTTTCGATTGCACTTTCACCATTTTCTGTAACTACACGAGTGCCCGCAACGAGGCAGAAAAAACAATCGTGATTGCAACGATTTATCGGCTTTAAGCGCACGTAGATGGGAGCCGTGATCGTCCCATCACGAAAAGATTGAAGTTTGTCGGGAAACCCGACGATCTTCAGGTCGCTGTACTTGTTGGTTAACATTCGAGTGTATAATTGTCGCGATATTCGACCAATAGCGTTGAATGCTCCTGCAATTCATCGATAGCGCGGGCATATTCCCTAAATACCGCATCGGGCGTATGAAGCTGAACAACAGGAAATCTTAACATCTGGCTAAGAGGTTCTGAAAAATCCTGTGTGTGCGTCATGCCGCTAAAAAGCGGATATTTTCTATTTCCAACGAGGGTGCGAATGAGGATGTTCGGATTGAATTGGCCGCCCGACATGCTTTTGATTTTGGACAGGTGATTGATCAGGGCATCAAGCGCGTTAAGGACAAAATCGAAGCGCTCGATGTAAGCCATGACGGTAAAATTTTGCAGGGCGTAGCCGGTTGCCAGTCCAATGATCAAATTCTCGGCCACCGGCGTTTCGATCAATTGCTGCTCTGGAATATCAACCAAGGTTCCTTCCGCCCGGTGGCTGTAACGTACATTGTAGCCGATGAAACGCATCTTAGGTTGGGCTGAAAGGTGTTTCATCGCTCGGCAAAGTTCGTCTTTATAGGTCATAGCAGTCCTTGTTGTTGAAGATATGCTTCAGCCGCTTCCGTACTGTTGAAGTGTGGATTGGGAGCGCCATAATCAATTTTTACCTGATTTAGCAAAACGACGCGTGGTTTGGATAAATTCTGGACATTGTAAGTGGGCCAGCAAGGGCCGTTGGCCACCATCACAATGCCTTTGGCGCGCAAAGAAATGTTGCCAATCTGTGTCACCGTCATGCCTTGTTTTTCCGTGCAGAATAAATGGGTTACAGCGGAGGCGTTGGTTGTGATGACGCGTTGTTTTTGCGACAGCCGCTGGATCAGATGGTTCATGGCGGTCGGGTTCCAGTTAAATTGGCCGCTCAGGGGTGCGGAATTGATGACCAGATAATCAAAGTCCGGGGTCGGGGCATTGATGCTGTGGAGCGCCGGATACTCGAAAAGACAGTCCGTTCGGTCACGAAAGAGCGGCTCTATTTTGGATTGCTCGCACAGGCGGTTGAACCAGTCGATGAAAAAGAAAACGACATCGTTCCGCTGCGGATGATTGTGCCAGTACTGCTTGCCGTTGTAGGCTCCAGTGCCCATCCAGCAGTCAATAGCGCCCGGTGTCTTTTGCTCCAGTGGTTTAAGTGTGACGTTGGGTAGATCGGCGATGACTTCCTGTAGCTGATTGAGGTAATCGGCCCGGCAGTAAAAAGTAAAACTGTGATCGGGATGCGCCGTCGCGGCTTTGCGCAGGAACACGCATTGCCACAGGCAGTCGCCAAGATGCCAGTTGTTAAAATAGTCGTAGTTCATTTGGAAACCGGGACAACGTGATAGTTTCCAAAGAGACGGGTGTTGCAGTCGAGATTGCGGATGCCGCTCATGTGAACATGGACAGTGACCACCGTCATGGCAGGATTGAGCGCGGAACGAATTTGATTCATGGCGAAGCAGAGCTTGGCGTCGCATCCCGGAATACCGGCGGTGTGGTTGCTGAACTGCTCTCTGATGGGCAGCGGGCTTTTGAAAATGTAGGTGTCGTACGAGCCGCCGGTGGTAAACGGCACGAGCGAGCCGTCGCGCTGCGCATCCCACCGCGAAAGGCAAAGGACGTGGATATTCAGGTCGAAACGTTTCAGACATTCCTCCGTTTCAGGCAAAAAGTGGATGTCGGTGTTGATGACCGCGCAAGTGTCTGAATACCGGTTGGCTACTTGAAAAATTTCAAAATAGGTCGGTCGCTTCGGGCAGGGGATGTGCTCGATTTTTGGGCCGTCAAAAGTTGCGCCGTTTTCCGTGAACAAAATAATTTTGCTGACGAACGGCAGGCTTTGATTGATGGACAGCGCGAAATCAAGTTCCTTTTGGCGCTCCGCATTTTTGTCTTTCCAGTACTCGCAGAGGATGATCATAGTGTTTATTTCTGAGCAAGGCGTCACCGCCGTAATCCGTGTAGACCTCCCAGTCCGGGAGCATCGCGCACAGTTCCTTAAAAGTTGCTTGCCCGCTGTAAATACGGGCGTCGGCATACTCGGTGAAGAACCATTTTGTTTTGGGAAAAAACTGCGAACCGCCCTTGATGGCGTCCACTTCGCAGCCTTGGGTGTCACACCACACGAAGTCAACTTCATCCAGCCCGTGATGCGCGCAAAGTGTGTCGTAGGTGACGCCCATGACCTGCGTGGTCTTCAGGAACTTCATCTTGGGCCAGTACTGATGGATCAGTTCTCCCGGCGGATGCAACGAGGACGAGCCACTGTAAATCGCGCCGTCATCGCTGACGCCTTCAGACAGGTGGAGCGCCATCATTTTGTCTTCGCTCGCGATGGCGGCGCGTACGAAATTGACGGTGGTGGGCAGGATCGGGTGGATGCGAGGATCGGGTTCAAGGCCAACGTAAATGAAACGACGGTGCAGGCCGTCGAGCCAGTCGATGATGGCGCGGGTGTGGTATCCGTCATTGACGCCCAGTTCAACGATGCGCACCGGATCGCCAAAAGTGGGCAGAATTTCCGGCAAATCCTCAAGCATCTTTTGTTCGTTGCTCATGCGTGCCTTACGTTGCTAAAATTTGTTGTTGACACTTGGCCGGTCATTGTATACAAATCTATGATTACAAATGTTGTTCTGGACTGTAACTGACATACGGGCGCAAATGCGCTACACCTGAAGAACTGAAAAACAAACCGGGAATTGTCCCGAATTAAACTTATGACTGACTTGGAACAAAAACAGAAACGCTGGGAAATCATCGTCGGCTCCGGCGCGCTATTGGTGGCCTTGGTCATCCTTGGCCCGTTGTTTATTACAATTTTACACGGGATCGGTGCATTGGCGGCTTTGGGATTCACCGTCGCGGCGCTTTTCGTTACCAGCAAATTCATTCCGGCCTTTGCCGAGTTAGTCGCCACTTGGCGGTTGAAGGCATTGAAAGCCGTGGCAGCGCAGAACCCGATTGAGCAGTTCGAGAAGGAATATGAGGCCAGCATGGTTGCGTTACGAGGCAAGGCGGACAGCATCATGCAAATCAACGTTTCTTTGAGGGATATTTGGCGGCAAATTCAGGAACACGACCGGCTTCATCCAAATACACCAAGTCAGCAAATGGAAAATTACCAGAAGTTGCGCCAGCTTCTGGTTTTCCAAAACGACCAGTATGTCGTGGCGAAGAAAAACCTCGCCGACTATGCCGATTGGCTCGATGAACAGCGGTCGGAATGGAAGATTGCCCAAAGCGTAGCCAAGGCAATGAAGCAGGCCAAAGCCACGGAGACTTTCCAGACCAAGCTGATGCACGATGCGGCACTGGACGCCGTAAGAACTGGCATCAACACGGCCTTTGCTCAAATTGACTCCAGTCTGATGGAAGCGCAGGGCAATCAGCCCACCATTTCCACCACACCCACTGCGACACCCATTGCCAAAGCACAGTCCACCAAGGAACTGAACGCTCCGCCCGACCTTAATCTGGATTTGGGCAGCGACAACACAGTTGACGCCGAAGTGATCCCGGAACGTCGTGGCAGGAAATAACCGACAACACCAAATCAACACCACAGGTACATGAACAAAAGAAAATTCGCAATCATCGCGGGCATCGTTCTGGTCGTATTCTTTATTATCCTAACCTTCGTATTTGGAGGCGGGGCAATCGACACCGACGACGCACAACCGGACGGTCAACAACAGCAATAATCTCAAATAACCAAACGACTTCTCAACTTCAGTAAACCGAAGTCAAAATATGAAACGCGACATAAGAATTGTAATCGAGCCGAGCAAAAAGTTTGAAGCTACCAAGGAAAGCTTAAACCGGCTGCGGAATCGCATCAACAAAAATCTTGGTGAACTGTGGAATGGGCGCATCAGCATCAGGATAAACATCGCGAAACGCAAACCTGCCGCGAAGAACACTTAACAATCATCAAACCATAAACAGTTAAAACACATGAAATCACTACTCACCATCGCAATCATGCTGGTCGTCGCCTGTGCCGTGCCAGCCCAAAATACCAATCCGCCCACTTTCATCCGGGGGGACATGCAGATTAATTTTAACTCGAAGGTCAACCCCGGCCCGACGGCAAAGGATGTTTACACCTTGAACATCAATGTCTGCAATAGCGGCGGCTTTCACGGCACCATCACTGATACTCCGCTGATCATGGGCGGCTACATCACCAAAGCGGTCACTCGCCCCCGCAGCCTCTATTATGACCTTTCCTGTGATGTTATGAATCCCAAGACCGGTCAGGTCATCGGTAAAAATATCAGCCACTTATGCGGAAGAGTGCCCATCGGGTTGGATGGCGTTTACAACTACAATTCCGGCGATTTGCAGTTCAGCGTGCTGGACAAGCGTGCCGGTTCCGACAGCAAATTTAGCGGGCTTGCCGCAGGCAAACCGTTGAACAGGCCGGAAGACTGGTTCACCAAGGTCAAGCTTGCACCTGTTTACATTACTCGCCAGATCAACGGTAAAAAGCAGCAGGTTGTTGTTACAAAGTATGATAAGATGGAATTCCAGCAGCTTACGTTGGCTGCCGGGCCAATTCCGATGTATCAAACCGCTACTGCCAACGGTGAACTGTACTACGACTACAAAAAAGAAGAGTGGTTCATCAAAGAGGTAAATGTTAATTATTCAATTCCGGCACCCGACGGTAGTGGTTATGTGCCGAAGGTTGATCGCTTGACTGGCACCATTCGTTGGATGCCCGATGCCCATCGTGCAACCAGCGGCCTTGGACAATACGTGTTTGATGTCCGCGTTAATGAGCCAATCCCAAATGAAATGTCGGCTAGTTCCGCTGCGGTGTCGGATGAAGCAGCATTTACTGAAGTTGACACTTCGGTTCCAGCGCTGACTGGCAGTATGAGCTATAAGGACAGCTTTAAGCAAGGTACGGTCGACGCCGTCAACGATCCAACCGGCAAGAACGCTACAACTTTAACTTCTGCGGTTACCATTGATCTCAGCGGCAACGGCATCACAAAACAGGAGACGATGATTCTTGGCAAGATGCTTATATTCGTCTCCGTGGTTCCCGTGAATTCCGACTAAATCAGCAGCAACCAATTATTAACACCGTAAAATTATGAAACGAATTTTTATTGCATTCGCCCTGTTGGCCGGGGCACAGGTCGGCCTGAATGCCCAGACAAATGACATAACCACCAATACCCCAGCGGCTCCAACCCTCAGCACCAACACTGCGAGCAGCGATGCGGGAAAGGAGTACGGTTCTTACGAACTGACGCTCGGTGGTACCGGAGTTACCTCGCCCAAAACTGGCGACACGCAGTTTGGCATTGATGTTTCCCTCTCGGTTGACCCGTTCAAGAAGGCTCCCAACGTCTGGGTGGGCGCGGCACAAAGCTTGTCGTGGGAACCTGCCTTCGCTGGTGAAACGGACATTTTTTCCGATTATTCGTGGCATCTTTACAAGCAACTGTGGTTGAACACCGGGTGGAGCGCTGGAGTTTCCTATGACACAACCTCGTCGGTTATCTGGCACACCGGCCCGGAAGCCAGTTTTGAATACTACATCGGTGACAGTTCCTTCCTCTTTGCCGGGGGTAACTTCGATCTGCCCAGCCGAGGCGATAGCGGATTCCTCTGGAAGCTTGGTATCGGTCTGACGTGGTAAACAGTTGCTGCTTTTGGTGTACGGCCAATGGCGTTTCGGCGTCATTGGCCGTATTAAATTTTTCTGTTGACAGCGCGGCAGAAGCCAGTACATTGGAAGCATGAACGTTGATCGACTCAAACAGGTGCTGGCTGTCCCCACTCAATCTATGCGGGAAGACCAGATGGTCGAATTCCTGAAGGCGCAAGTGGCCAGCCGCCCCGGCGTTACCTGCACGGTCGACAGCTACAACAATGTCTTTTTGAGGAAAGGTACCGCTCAATTTTTCCCGTGCGTGGCGGCGCACATTGATTCGGTGCAACCGGTGGAACGGTATTTTCGGATCGTCCAGAAGAACGGCACCTTGATCGGTTACGACCGCAAATGCAAGCAGGTGGGCTTTGGCGGCGACGATAAGGCTGGTGTTTACATCTGCCTTGAACTGCTTGACCGCTTTCCCAATATCGCGGCAGCTTTCTTTGCCGCCGAGGAAATCGGCTGCCGGGGCGCGTTCAGCGCGGAGGCCAAGATGTTCGATGGCATCGGTTACGTGTTGGAATTTGATTGCCCGGCCCGCGACATGTTTTCCTACACGTCGAGCGGGATGCGTCTGTTTGATAATGCGGGCGATTTCATCCGGGCCGGTCTGCCCGTTCTCAACAAATGGGGCGTGAACAAGTGGCAGCATCATCCGTTTACGGACGTGATGGCGTTGCGCCAGCGGTTCAGCTTTTCCTGTATGAACCTGCCGAGCGGTTACTACAACTGGCATAGCCATAACGAATGTGTCAAAGTCAGCGACACGGCCAATTCACTGGAAATGGCCACGGAGTTGATTGCGGCTTTGGGAGCGGTACGTTACGATTACGTCCATGACAAAAAGCTGGATGAATCCAAGCCGCTGGTGGCCGTCACCGGTTTGACTTTTCCAGTACCTTAATCCCACTGGGTCGCGCCTGCGTTGGGCGTCAATTCTTTTTGCACCTTGGTTCGGTTTTTGCCGTGCCCTTTAACAAACCGGGTTTGTTCTTCGTCTTCTTCCGGGTTGTAGTCAATTTCGCCGTCCACGGTGATTTGATATTTTTCGCGGTCGACCGTGCCGATGTAATGTTTGTTTTGCGGGCCGGAGCGGTTTAAGAAAACAAAAAACCGCATTTTATTCTGCTTGTACTCGGCATCCGTAGCACACAGGCCGATGGCCGCGTCCACGACGCCGCCCTTTTCAAATGAACCTTGAAAAGAAGCGACGCTGGGAACTGTGCGACCGACAGTTTCCTTGTTGCAGCGGTCGGGCATAACGATGCAGCAGCCCAGATCATCGCCCATGGCGCGGGCCTCGGTGTAGATGTCCGCTTGCTGGCGGTAATCCGGGACGTTCTTGCCGGTGTTGCCCGGCTTTACTGTGTCGGCGTAATCAATGAAAATAGCTTTGGGTTTCAAGCCAAACGTGCGGATGGCCTGTTTGGCGTGGGCCTTGATCTGGCCGATAGTGGTAGTTTTGGCCGGGAAGCTTTTGAAAAAGAAGTGTCCCCACATTTTCTCGTCTACAACTTTTCGGGCGTTAAGTTTGAACTTCTCAACGCCTTCCCACAGGATAGCTTCGGTCGTACCCGTCAGGTTGTAGATGGCGCGCATTGCCGCCTCTTCCTGTTTGATTTCACAGGCGTAGTACAGCACGTCGGCGTCAATAGCGTGGCTGGAGGCCATGTTCAGCGCCAGATTGACGGCAAAGGTCGTTTTATAGCCCTTGGGCGGGGCAAGGAGCACGATCAGGTGCCCGGCGGCCCAGCCGGTCTTCCAAAGCTTGTCAAACTCACGATAGCCCGTGTGGATGCCATGATTAACGTTGGTCATCTTATCGATGATCTTTTCAAGGTCACGGCGCAATTCGATGCCCAAATCCTCGTAATCGAAGCCGACGTTCATCGCCTCTTCCATGACTTTGACGGCATCGACGGTCTCTTCCTTGCCTTCCTGCTGGGCCAGATGGATTTTGCGCAGGGCGTCGAAGATGGCGCGCTCCTTGGCAAATTTGAGCGATAGATCAAGGATGGTATCCACGTCGGCGCAGTCAACCTGTGACAGCTTGACCACGTACTCGATCAGTTCCTTGGCCCGTTCCGGGTTTTTGCGCTCCGTCCTGACAAAGACGTAATTGCCCAGTGTGGTGAAGTTGGGATACGCGCCGTATTTGGCCACGTGATCTTTGAGCCGGAAGACGACTTCAACCGCGCTGGGGCCGTTGAAGTACTCCGGTTTTACGATCTCCCCGAAGCGCCAGAACTTCTCTGGAAATCGGATCAGGCAGGCGAGAATCGCGTCCTGAAAATCATCCGAGAAATTGTACGTTTCCCACGTCATGCAGCATTAAGAACGTGAGTTAAAAAGTTTACCGGCGCGTGAGGAGCGAGGGCTTTCCTTCGAGGTAAAGTAGACACTGAAACTGCTGGAGTGCCCGGCCCAGATAGACCCAAAATTCCAGTGGTTTGACGATGGGTTCCGGGTCAATGTTGAAATCATCAGGATGGTGTCCATAGTGGTGAAGTACTTCGGCTACAGCTTGAGGCATAATGGCTTCGCGGACATGAAAAGTGTTGATGGCGGCGGTGCTGTGCTTCTTCAGGTATCCCAGTACTTGGGTAACGGAAAAACGATGCTGCTGAATTTGCTCCGTGCCGCATTTCTTCTCTAAATAAGGTTGCAGTTTTGTGAACAGGTAGGTTTCGTCAATTGCCAGCCAGTACGGATCAAGCGTCAGTTCGTGGGCGTCAAAGAGCGAATCCCACGCCGGGCCGCCGTGGAGAATTTTATAGCCGACGACATATTTTCCCACGACCGTCTCGCTGTGGAGCATGTGCTTTTCGAGCGATTTGTCGGTAAAGTTTTCCTCCACCAGACAGGACAGGGATGACAGGGCGAAAGTCCCGAATTCCCGGTTGCACATTTCGGCGTACATGCGGGCGCGTTTGAGGGCGGTTGTTCCCAGCAGCATTTTGGCCCGGAAAGGCCGGGGCAACGCCTGCTCGGTTTTGACGATCCGGGTTTTTTGCGATTCCCGGTGGCCGACCATGTTAGCCAGAAGGTAAAGCCGCAAGGAACACTGCGTCTGGCGGGCGGCGGCCAAAAGCTCTTTGGCGAAGCGGGTCACGTCATCGGGGGTCGCCCGGTTGAAGATGGTCTCGTAGCAATCGAAATAGGTGCGCTGGACGTGCGGCAGTTCCGGGTCTTCAAGATCGAAATCGTAAGCTTTCTCGTAGCCGTCCGGGATCAGTTTGAACTTGGCCTTGGACAGCGGAACTTGGGTGGCCCGGCGGCCTGAATGCTGGATGCACCCGGATTGATGCGGGCACGCTTGGCAGCGCGGATCAGCCTTGTTGTATTCAAGGCTGTAGCAGGGAAGCGGTTTTTGCACCGGCACCAATTCGGTCATACGCTTTTTAAGAACTGCGTTCTATTCCGGGTGATGGACGCCGCCGCACAAATCGAATCAAAGCCCAAACGCCATACGATCAAGAAGGTTTTTACCCTGCCTGACGGCACGGTTTTCAAGAGCGAGAACGTCGATTCATTTTTTCGGAGCATGGTGGTTTATGCCACGGGTTATGAAGTCGTGGAGGAGGAGAAAAAAAATAAAAAGGGGGCGGTGACCGCAAAAAAGCTTTACCACAAGATTGTATACGACCCAAAAAATCCATTGCAGGGCAAGTTGCTCAAGCCCGGCGAAATGTCTCCAGTGTGCGCCAAATGCGGATTGAAGGATAATGGGGCGCAACATCCGTTCATTGACTATGCCGGGCCGACCAACCCGCTGGTGACGATTATTTACGACAGCGTGAGCCGTCATGAGGATACCTACGGCACGCTGGCGTCAGGTGGATCGGCTTCGGTTTTGAAGCGCATCATCCATGAAACTTCGGACGTAACGGGAGTGACCCCCAAGGATGTTCGGTGGGTGCCGATCACCCGGTGCGCCAATTGGGCGGACAAACTCGTCAATTACAAGATCAAGGGCAACTGGTGCCGGTATCACGTCATTCAGGATTTGTTGCTGCACCCACCCAACTTGATCATGCCGGTGGGCACGCAGGTACTGGGATTGCTGAGCCATAAATCAAACGCGCAGGATTGGGGTGGACGCCTGCTGACGTGGCGCGGTTGGCCGGACGACTGGATTACCAAGCCGGATTTCAATCTGCCCCAGCCCCATCCGGCTGATCCGACCAAGACGGTGCTGGGCCATCCAGTCATGGGGGCCAAGCCGGACGTGCGCATTCCCATGCTGCCCATTCAGGCACCCCGGATCATTCACGCCATTAACAACCCCTACGTCTTTGGGCGCTGGAAACAAAACCTGCTCGACGGGTTGTGGATGGCCAAGCACGGCGTCAAACCGAACGTGTATACACGAGATTGGTACCGATTTACGGAAAATATCGAGGAGATCGAAGCGGCGCTGAAAGATATTCTTCGGCATCCGAAAATAAAGCTCTGCTACGACACGGAAACGACGGGGCTGCGCCCGTGGGGCCAAGGTGCGGCCATCGTCAGCATGATGTTTCGCTGGCTTGATCCGGCGACGGGGCCGCAGTCCGTTGGTTTTCCGTGGGATTTTGAAGGCAGCGCCGTGCGCCCGCACATGGCCCGGCTCCGGCCCTTGATCTGGAAAGTTTTAACCCAGTCCGGTTTGATCGGGCACAACCTGACCTTCGACGTTTTGTTCACCTACGCGTGCCTCTGGAAAGACCAGTACGTCAAGGACGGGAAATTCATCGACTGGAGCGATTCGGCGCACAACCGGCAGCGTGACGGGTTGCTGTGCCAATTGGCGGATGCGGCTGATTACGATACATGGCACATGGCCTACACCAACCGGCAGCAGCGCGGCTCGCTCGGCTTGGAAGCCATCGCCTACGATTTTGTGCCTGATCTGGCCGGGTACGAAGAGGAGATGACCCTGCTGATTGATCTGCACGCTGATTTGATGCACCCCGGCAACAACAAAGGCGGTCATTACCTGAACTGTCCGAGGGACAAATGGGCATCGCACCTTGTTCCCTACGTCATGGGTGACGTGGAGGTTTGCTACCGGGCTTTTGAGCAGATCAAGTCCAAGCTGGAAAAAACGCCTCTCTACAAGATGCCGCTGGCCAAGCCCGGCGAGGCGGGCCGTTTTCGTGAATTTGCCCCGCCGCCCCGCATGTGGGTTTACCAAAACATCATGTCTCCAGCAGCCAAGGTGCTGATGAAAATGATGGGCCGGGGCATGTTCGTAAACGAAAAGGAGTTGAACGAGATGGAAGTGCGCCTGCCGCTGGAGGTCGGCAAATTGCGCGACAAGCTGCGGGACGTGAATCCGAACATCGTCGATTGGTGCATCGCCAAGGAGAGGGAAGCGACCGCCAAAGGCGAGGAATGGCATCTGGATTTGGAAAACAAAGCGGACTTGAAGCGCATCCTGTTCGACGAGGCCATGCTGAATCTTCCGGTGCAGCGGCTGACCAAGGGCGGTAAAAAACTTTTCGGCGACACGGAGGAAGCATTCAAAAGGATGTCGCGGGAAGACCAGCTTAAATATGCCGCGATGGACAAGTGGACGCTCAACCGGCTGGCGGTCGACCACGCGAACATCCGCCCGTTACAGGAGTACCGGAAGGCATACAAATTGTATTCGACCTACGTGCGCCCGCTGCGCAACATTCAAGCGGCGGGCATCGACAAAAAGGCCAGAGGCAAAGACCCGCACCTGTGTTTTGACCAGTGCATCCATGCTAGTTTCATGCTCACGGGTACGCGGGGTGGACGCCTTTCCTGTCGCGATCCGAATTTGCAGCAGCTTCCCCGTGACGGCGAGGTCAAATCTCTGTACACGTCCCGGTTTGGGGAGCGCGGCTGCCTGTACGCCGCCGACCTGAGCCAGATCGAATTGCGGTTGATGGCGGCGGCGTGTGGCGATCCGACGATGGTCAAAGCATATTTCGACGGTATCGACCTGCATTCCCTGACGGCCAGCCGCATTTACAAAATCCCGTACGAGCAGTTCACGAAGGAGCACATGAAATGGCTCCAGTCCAACAAACGGGACAAGGAAGCCAAAGACCTCGAACTCAAGCGCGTGCTCGCAAAAACGACCAACTTCCTGACGGGCTATGGCGGTGGCGCGTTCGGGTTGCAAAATGTGCTGGCCAATCAATCCATTTACCTGCCGCTGGAAGAATGCGAATCCATCATTGATTCCTTTTTCGATTCGTATCCGGCGTTGCGCCGCCTGTTGCAGTACTACAAACGGTTCATTTTGGATACCGGCGTGGCGGTTTCCATTTTCGGGCGGGTACGTATTTTCGAGGAAGTTTTTGGCGGGGATGAAGAAGCCAAGGCCAAGGCGCTACGCGCCGGATGTAACCACCTGATTCAATCCACGGCCTCCGACATGATGCTCATGGCCCTCCACGTGATTGAGCAGATGATGCGGGAGGAAGATTTGGAGTCCTTGCTGGTGTCCACCGTCCATGATTCGCTGCTGATTGACTGTATACAATCAGAGTTGCCAAAAGTTCACGATATTGTAATGTCGGTGTTGAACCATTTTGACATTGTTTTGCCGGTGGTTTTTGGTGAAAATTACGATACCAGTTGGATGTTGGTGCCCTTCAGCGGGGATGCGGAAGTTGGGCTGGATTATCTGAACACCAAAAAGATACCGCCGGAGAACGTTGATTGGGACAAATTGCTGGCCACCGAAGAGAAAGGTAGTTAAGTCAATGAATGCACGACAATTTTTTAAACGCCCGTTGACCGCTGGTGGGACTGAAGCTCCAACGGAAGCTCCGCCCACAACTAAACCCGGTGTTGAGCCAGCCCGACCGGATAAAAGCCCTGACGAGCCGGAAACCCCATGGCGGCGGCGCGACGTGGAGCCGGGCCAAGAACCAGCCCCCAAGGCGGCCTACGGCATGGATCAAACCTACACGGATTCCAATGCCCGGCAGGTAATCGCCAACCTGTTGGAAGACGACAAAGGCTGTTAATGCCCAAGCCACTGGCCAGACGGATTCTCACCGAGGCTCCCATTGACTTTGGTGGCCAACCCGATTACATCGACCCGGAGAAAAAGCGCCGGATCGAGCACGGGGAGCACCCTTACGGCCCGGACTTCCCCGGCGACGTGGCGGCTTCGGAGTCTTATCCGGCCCTGATCCGCAAGATCGAGCATTATACCGGCGTGCATCCCCGCAGCCGGGCTGATGTTCAGCAGGTGATGGGCCAGATGATGCAGTCGGTGATGACGGCCATGCGCATCGAAGAGGAACACCGGGATGAACTGCAACAGCTTGCCGTCAATTTAGTGCTCGACCTGCCGGAATTCCGGGGAGCCAGAAAGGCCATTGAAAGCGGCGATTTGAAGATTCAAGCCGAACTGACGGAGAACGTCACCTTGAGCCGCAAGCATCTGGAGCCGGAGCCGGACGACCCGGAACGCACCGATCTTCAGATACCTGAAATCGCGCAGCAGTTGGGTGACGAAGTTGCCAAGCGGCGGTTTGTTAACATGATGATTCAGGGCAACGCGATAAACAAAAATTACGCATTCCATCTCGCCGCCGACCGGCTTAATCAGATTGATCCGCGTTTACTTAACATGTACGGCACGATGGTTTCCGTCGGCGAGTTCGCCTATTGGGCCATTCCCGAAGAACACTGGAAAGCGTTTATGAGCGAAGCTCCGGCGGGCGGCAGCGTGAGCTTGACCAAAGACCACGATGGCGTGCCTTTGATCCGGGCGCAAGCGGTGGTCTTTCCGGTCTTGGTGCAGGAAATCGTGAAAGGTCTGATGGAGTACCTGTCCTACGAAGACGATGCCGACCCGGAAACACGAAAGTATGTCCGGGGCAAGGCTGACACGCTGACCGACGAACAATGGGATGTGATGCTCGGCCCCGGCGCTTGGCGGCGCTTCATGCGCGCTTTCGGCGACACGGAGGAAGATCAGGCCATGTTGCCCCACGTTTACGACTATTTAATCCATCAGCCCCCACGGGAATTCAAGCGCATCGTCACCCAAGTTATACGCGGCGACCCGGAAGGCCAACGCTACATCCGCGATCTTGTTCAAAAGCTGCGTTCCAAACAGGGCTAAACAAGTTTGGCAGGCAGCAACGTCTCTCGCTTGCAGGCCGGACAGGCGTATACATGGTAAGAGTTTTCTCCCACCACGACGCCTCTTACGGGATCGGTTTTGATGCGCGTACCGCAGTGGCCGCAGCTTCGTCCCAGCGGTTCTTTCCGGGCGGCGACTGCCGCTTTGATGTCCGGCAAAGGAGTCATCTTGAACTCGACTGGAGTTGTTCCGGTGGTGACGGTGGGCGTGCAGTAAACCATGGGCGCGTCGGGCGGCAGGTACCGCTTTATGAAGAGGACAATGACAATAATCAGCAGGCCAACAAAGGCGATTAGTTCTACGAGAGCCAAAGCCGCCAAAACAGCCAAAATGGGTTCAATGTATTGCATAAATTTTGTTGTTTACATTTCAAAGTGATTGCATACAATTAGACCGACATAGTAAAAGAACGGCTTTATGAGACGACTCGGCACACTTTTTGGCGCTTCTCGCGACTGGGAACGAAGCGAACTTGAGCATGAACTTGTTACGCATTCTTCGGCTGCCTGATCTTATGGAAGCAAATACGCGGATACTGGAACTTCGTCGGCTCCTTAACCAACACAATTATCGTTACTACGTCCTCAACGCCCCGGATATTTCCGATCAAGAGTTTGACGTGCTCTTTGCCGAGCTAGTCGCCTTGGAGCGCAAATTCCCGGAACTGGACGATCCCAATTCCCCCACCAAGCGCGTCGGCGCAGCCAGCACCAGTTCTTTTGCCAAGGTGAGGCACGAGCGCCGGATGCTCTCTCTGGACAACACGTACAATGCCGATGAAGTGCTGAAAGTCTTTGAAGTGGGAGAAGACCTTTTTGTTGAACCAAAAATTGACGGCCTCTCGTTAAAGATCATCTACCGGCACGGCAAACTCGCGCAGGCGATTACGCGAGGCGATGGCGAGCAGGGAGACGACGTGACGGTTAATGCCCGGACAATCATGACGCTGCCTCTGGCACTGGCCGAAGAAATCGAAATTGAAGTCACCGGCGAAGTCTACATGACGTATACAGTCTTTAACCGCATCAACGCTGAATTGGAAGCTGCCGGTGACGAACTTTTTGCCAATGCCCGCAACGCAGCGGCAGGAACACTCAAGTTGAAAGATTCCTCTGAGGTCGCCAAGCGCCAGCTTTCCTTTGTCGTTCACGGCTGCTTGACTGAAATCAAAGGCATCCGGCGGCACAACCAGTTGATTGATTATCTGGAGATACTGGGTTTTCAATCTACCTTTCAGTTGCCCACGACTGGCGAAAGCGGACAGGTCACCTGTCTTTACAAACTTGGCGACAAATCGGATTTGGAGCGTCTCATTCAGGATGCCGACATCAATCGAAAAATTTTGAATCTTGCCACCGATGGACTGGTTTTCAAAATTGACAGTTTGGCCAAGCAGCGAGAACTGGGCGAAGGCACGCGCTCGCCCAAGTGGGCGGTGGCTTACAAATATCCGCCAGAGCGCAAGATGACCCAACTGCTGGGCGTCACGGTGCAGGTGGGCAAGACGGGCAGGATCACGCCGGTCGCTGAACTCAAGCCGGTGCCTTTGAGCGGCACCGTCGTCCGCCGGGCGAGTCTCTGCAATCAAGACGAAGTGCAGCGCTTGGGCATTGACGTGGGTGACATTGTCTACGTTGAAAAGTCGGCGGAAATTATTCCCAAGGTGGTTGGCGTGGCGCGAGAAGTTCGCGGAGACAAATACTGGCAGATGCCGGAGAAGTGTCCCTGTTGCCAGACCAAGTTGGTCAGGCCCGAAGGTGAAGTGGCTTACTACTGCCCCAATTGGGATTGTGACGATCAGGTTTTTGCCCGGCTCAAGCACGCGACGGGCAAGAGCGCGCTGGACATTGCCGGTTGCGGCGAGGCGATGGTGCGCGAATTGATGCGCCACGGTGTCCGCAAACTTTCCGATTTTTTGACCATCAAGGACGCCAGCTTCTTCAAACCCGCAGCGCGTAAAAAATTTCTGGAAGGCCGCGAGCAGTGCAAGCGACAGCCTTACTGGAGAAAGCTCCACGCCTTGGGTGTAGACGGCATGGGCAAGGAGCGCTGTCAGGATTTGACGCGCTGGCCCACGCTGTTGCACATGCTGCACGATCAGACCGTGGCTTTCGCGCTCGAAGAGCACTTGAAGCAGTCGGCGGTCAAGCCTACCGAGCCGGAGCGCCAGATTTTAAATGCTGCGCCGCAAAGCATCATGGGCAAGGTCGTATACAAGTCGCTGATTGATTTTCTTGCCGCCCAGCACGCTGAAATAGACGCTTTGGAAGCGGCGGGTTTTCAGTTGAAAGCCGACGAGACGACCACCGGAAAACTCACGGGAAAAACTTTCGTCATCACCGGTACGTTGGTTTCAGGCAGTCGAGATGCAGTCATCCGGCGGGTTGAGACGGCGGGCGGTGTGGTGAAATCCAGCGTCAGCAACAAGTGCCAGTTTTTGGTGCAAGGAACTGACGCCGGGCGTACCAAAACACAAGCCGCAGCGCGGCTGGGGATTAAAGTCATCACCGAAGAGCAATTGTACGAGATGCTGGAGATTCCCATGCCGATTGCCGAGGCCCCGAATCCGTTTCGGGAATTCTAACCATCAAAAATCAACTATATGTTCACACCAAGATGTAATCACGCAGGCTGTAATTGGATAGGCACACCCAAACAAACCAAAGTACTGGCCGAACAAGCCGTACGTATGCACACCGGGCGCGTACACAGCCACACCATCCGCACGCCCAAGCACCGGCACACAGTTCCTGCCGTCGCTGAATCGCCGGTTCCCGCGCCCGTCAAGTCGGCCAGACGCCCGTATACGCGCCGTCAGCATCCAACGGCTACACCGGCGGCGGTGGCTGCGACCAACGGTGTGGAAGTAAGAATTAACTTCTGTAACAAATGCGGTGCTTCGATTGAAGCACAGGCTGAAGGTCATGTGCTCGCCGGATTGATGCGCAGCAATCCCAAACTGCGCGCCAAGGTTGAAAAGCTTTTGACCAAGTACGTTTAATCCATCGGTTCAAAAGTCCACTCTAAAACACTATGAAAGCAACCAAGCTCAGCAGGTTTAAACAGGCTGCCGGTAAGCTGCACACCCACATCGTGGTTTTCAAAAACGGGAGCGACGAGGATATTGCCGCCCGGCTTGCCCTGTGCGGGCAAAGCACGCGAGCCATCATGGAGCAGACCGGACTGACGGAGAGTCAGGTCATTTACCGGCTGCACAAAGCCCGCGTGAAACGGGCGGAGTTTCGGAATGGCACCAGCGATTTTGCCCAGCGCGCATTGCCGGTCATCACAAGGATGGCGGCGGTGGTGGTGAGGGAAAATATCGCGCCGAAATTTGCGCCGTTTGCGTCGGCCCGCTTGAATCAGTAATGGCGGCGGGCGTTTCAGCCGCCAAAAGATTTTTTAAGAAAGTTCTTGCATACATGCCGCAGGGTGTGCTATCTCTAATCACACTTCGGCGCATGGTGCGTCGGAGGCAACGAATAAACATTTTGAACAGGTTAGCAAACATGCCGTCAGTGCAAACCCCAATTACGGGTAGAGGGTATAATTTTGCCCTCAACCATGATTGGGCGAAAGCCTGTGTCATATCGTTGTCCGTCCGTACACAGGAACCCGGTCTGGAGGTAAGCAGGTAACGGACGTATACTTGGTGAAAAACCCCTGCTTACCAAAAAGTAAGCAGGGGTTTTTCATTTTACAGTTTATGCTCCGCGAGGAGCCGAGAGCCGGGCCGATAATCCGGTAAAGACCACCGTGAAGGTCGGGACGAGCGAGGGAAGCTCATTCCGGCGGAAAACCTGTGGGTGCATCGAAAGATGCGATAGGGTGTTTATTCACTAAAAGACCCTGACCCCGTCCGGCGATCTTTGGCTGGGGGGTCAGGGTACTTAGTGCTATATGAAGATCGCGGCAGCGGCGGTGCGCATAGGGCGCACCATTTACATCGGATCAACCCATTTTGAAGCGTCGAGGAAATTCATTGATTTACCCGGTATGGCGGAAGCCAAAACCGAGGACGGTTACGTGACGGACACGGGCCGATTTGTCGACCGCGAGGAAGCTTTTAAGATTGCCGTTGCCAATCGACAAGTTTACGACGAATTCGCCGATCCCAAACGCAACATGGCTTTTTACGGTACGAACCAGCCCAAACTCGAATCCAGCGTCATCGAGAATTACGCAGTCTTTCGTACCGAAAACGATTTTGTTTAAATGCCCGATGGTGTAACTGGTAACACGTCTGACTCTGGATCAGAAGAGTAGTGGATCGTCCCCACTTCGGGCAGCCATTTTTGCCGCTGCATGATTGGCACGTGTTAGAAACGTGATTTAGCGCGGTTATGTCGCGGCGTGACGCGGGTGTAGCTCAACGGTAGAGCGCGGCCTTGCCAAGGCTGATACGACGGATCGACACCGTTCACTCGCTCCATTTTGTTGCGTAGTTAGGGCATGGAATATGGATTCAAAAAGCCGACGATTGCCAACGAAACCAGTGACGGCAGGCATATCGTTCTGCTGGAAGACCTCGTGTACGTGGCCAAAAACGGCGTCCAATACATGATGCCGACCGGTTCCCCGTCGGATGGGGCCAGCACGCCCAAAGCGATCTGGAATCTCATTCCGCCTTTCGGCACCTATTGGATGGGAACCGTCCTGCACGACGGCGCTTACCGCAACGTCCTGCAAGTTTTGAACAGCGACGGTACGTGGACGTTGGCGACGTTGACCAGAGACCAAAGCGACAACCTGCTGCTCGAAGCCATGGAATCGCTGAACGTTGAACTGCTGCTCCGGGAGGCCATTTACGAAGGCGTCCATTTGGGCGGTGAAATTCCGTTTGACGATGACCGGCGGGTCAAACTCAAAGCGTATCGCGCATCAATTTCAAAGGGGTCGTAGCTCAATCGGTAGAGCGTCGGTTTTGCAAGCCGAAAGTTGCCGGATCGTTCCCGGTCGATTCCACCAATTTCTCCAGTGGCTGAAGCCTCTTTGGTGGGGGCAAAGGCAGGTTCCGTAAGCTTGGAATCGTCTCGTAGCGTGGGAAGAGCATGGCAAACGTAATGTGGCTAAGGCTGATTAGGTAGCTCGGTCAGCTAACGTCGTTTACGGGAAGTGCCAATCAAACCAACCCGTATTGCAGGTAAAGCCCTGCTTTGGTATCGAAGTCGGAGTGCTACCGATGGAGCCAAATGGCCGAATACTCATAAAGACTCACGTTTGCGACTATGTTGGGTGATTCCTGACATCTGGGGAATTCATTTGGGGTCGTAGCTCAGCGCCAGAGCGCCCGCCTCGCACGCGGGAGGTCGTGGGTTGAATCCCCATCGGCTCCACCAGACGACGGTATCCGGGGAGTATTCCGGTTGCGCACCGGAAGGTGGACGCAGAGGCCACACGATCAGGCGCGGCGGTTGCAATCGCTGTCGCAAACTCGGCCCGGCTCTTTAATTTATGCTGCGGGTTGGTGTACTAAGCGCGGAGCACGCCCCGGTCTTGGGCGGCGTGTGCGTGATGCCAACTATTGCGCCAAGTCCATAAGCGTCTGGAGAATTGAGACCTAACCAGCCGTGAACGGGAAGGCGACGCCTGCGAAAAACGGGCAGCAGCACCCTTTTGGGGTCGTAGCTCAGTTGGCAGAGCGCCTGAATGGCATTCAGGAGGTCAGGGGATCGTACCCCCTCGGCTCCACCAAAATTTTAAGTTGACAAGAAATCTAACGCGTATACACTCCAACCACTATGTCAACCAAACTACATGAACTTTTGGCAGTTGAAACCAGCCTGAAACAGCAGGCCGAAAAGTGCCGCACCGATCAGGCCAACACCTTTGAAAAGAAGCGGCATCTTTTCGAGGAAAAGCACGTCGTCTTCAAACCCGACGCGGAAAAAGCCGAGCCGCAGACCGAAGCCCAGTCCTTCTTGCAGACCTCGGTCGGCAAGGAACTGACATGGATTCAGGGTCATCTGACCAAGGCACTCGACGCCTCGTATCAGGTGGCTGACGCCAATACACGGGCGAAGGCCGACATCGTGCTTGATGACGACGCGGGTACCGTGCTAATTAAGGATGTCCCGGCGACGGCGCTGCTGGAGCTTGAAAAGCGCTGCACGGAAATCCAGCAGTTGATCGCGGTCATCCCGACGCTCGATCCGGCCAAGGGTTTCGTGGCGGATGCGCAGCGCGGCGCTGGTGTTTACAAAGCACGCGAAGTGATCAAGATTCGCACGCAGAAACAGTCCAAGCCGATTGTGCTGTACGACGCCACCAAGGAACATCCGGCTCAGACTCAGTTGCTGGCCATCGATGTGCCGGTAGGCAAGGTTGAGGAAAAGGAGTGGTCTTCGTTGATCACCCCGGCGGAAAAAGCCGAACTGCTCGACCGGATCGAAATCCTGACGCGAGCCGTCCGCCGGGCGCGCTCACGGGCCAACGACGAAGAAGTCGACCTGACCAAGAAGATCGGCAAGCAGTTGCTGAGCTTCGTGTTCAGTGGCAACAAATAGTCTTATGGACGAAAGCGCAAAACGCAGACTGGACGTGTGGCGGCGTGCTGAAATGGAAAAAGCGCAGAGGCTGACCACGAATACGCAAGAGCACGCGACGTGTATGAATGCCGGTGGCCGCAATCTTCGGGGTATAAGGGAAAGCGAGATTGAAAAAATCTATAAAGAACGGCTGAAACAACTGGAGGGCAAACCATAATTTCGGGTGCGGCGGCCTGTAAATTGATTTTACGGGCCGCTCGCCCAAGCTCAAGGTGATGGTTAAAATTAAAGTTCAATGTCAGGCTATCACCCGAAGGCTCAACCGTAGCGCACCTAGTGCGTTACACAATAGCAAGACGTGACCTGACAGGTGTTGTCTAACAAACCGGAGTCGCTGGTTCAAATCCAGTCACCGCCCCCATAAAACTATGGCGGTGTAGCTCAGCGGTAAAGCGCCGGGATTAAGCTAAGGACAGCAGGCTGTTGGCGATCAAAGTTCAAAAACGCCTTGGTATAAAACTTAGGCCGGGGAGCGTGGAAGCCCCCCGGCCTTCTATTTTCAGACCGGTATTTAGGGCATGAATCCGATTTTGCGCCGGGTGATGGGACTGCAAGAGCATGAAGCCGAAGATGGCAAAATGCTCCAAGCACAGGTTGTATACATGACCCCGGACATGCTCAACAAATCCGGTCAAACCGATCCCGGTGCGCGTTGTGGCAAGTGCATATTCTTTAACACGCCCAAGAGTGAGTGCTTCGTCACAACGCCGCCAGCTTGTGATGGTGAACATGGCGTGTGCGCAGCCTTCATCGGGGGCAAAACTTTCCTGAAAGAAGGTGCGACGCCACTGGAGTTGCTGCCCAAAGAAGCCGTCGGATACATCGAGGATGGGCCGACACATTGTGGCAACTGCGAGTATTATTCCGGCGGCAAGGACGAAGGCTCCTGCAAAGAAGTAACCGGCCCGATTTTTTGGGGCGGTTGCTGCAACAACTGGGAATCAGCAGATGAAGAATAACTTTTACGGCGATAGCTCAATTGGCAGAGCAGCGGTCTCCAAAACCGCAGGTTGGGGGATCGTGGCCCTCTCGCCGTGCCATTTTACGGGCCGAATGGACTGTCGGTTATCTTGTTATTGATACAAACCGCCGGGGAAACCCAGCATACCCGATGCCAAAACCTTGCCCGTTATTTTTCGTGGTAATGCAGGATGTAGTACCTCATGCTCTGTTCCCAAGGTGACAGGCCGTAAATGACGGCTTCCTGTAGTGCCTGTGCATTGCTCCAGCCATCGTGATGGATTCGCCAGCAGGCGCACATGGTTCCGGTGCGGTCACAGCCCCACTGGCAATGGATGTAGACCGGCCCATGGGCGGTCTCAATCAAAGAAAATACCCGGTGTACTTGGGCATCAGTGGGAGCGGAAAAACCACCAATGGGTACGTTGAAGTATTCGATGCCTTCGGCCCGACACGCCGATTTTTCGTACGGTGCCGTATCGCCGGGCAGGCGGAGATTGATTACTCTGGTCACGCCAGCTTTTGCCAGTTTGGCAATGGCTTCGTGCGAGGGTTGTGCGCCGCGATAGACTTTGTCGTCCAAGCGGTCAAAGTTGCCGATGCCGTTATTCGGCGGGAATCCCCGCTGAGTTGCACAGCCAGTCAGGACAAGAGCCACAACCATAGCGTAAATGATTTTCATGTTTTAAATACGGCAACGTGCGTCAAGTGGCGAAGACAACGCTCTGTAAAAGCGCTACCCAAGAGGAAAACACCGCTGGTTCGACTCCAGCCGTTGCCACCATTTATGGGCTTGCGGCCTGATCCGCCGCGTGGCGCGCTACGGGCTGAATTAACAGCCAAGCCCGCCAACGTAGTTAAAGGTATGAGTTTGACAACTGATCCAAAAGACCCCGATTTAGGATACGGTGCGGACAAAGTGCCGACACCGCAGATGAAAAAATACCTCGTGCTGTCCGAAGAGGAGCGCGCCAAAGGATTCATTCGACCGGTACGTCAGTCGTACATCCACAATACCTGCCGGGCGAAAACGACCATGGCCTTGGCCATCGCTGAAACTTACGCTCGCGACCCAAAATTTTACGGTGCGACCTACTGTTGTCAGTGTGGAATGCACCTGCCGGTTTCGGAGTTTACGTGGGAAGGCACTGACGAACTCGTCGGATCATAATTTTTGGGACGTTAGCTCAGTCTGGCTAGAGCAACCGGCTGTCTACCGGAAGGTCACGGGATCGAAGCCCGTACGTCCCGCCATTTGGCCTGAGATACAAGAAGTGGCCACTTCTTGTGGCGGCGCAGCCGCCGTAATATCGAGGGCCGCCAATTTACCCAAGCTGAGCATCGCAACGGTCTGTTAGTCAGGCAGTGACGAAGTAACGCGGGCGGGCGGTGCTCCTGCCGCTTGGGGAACTTTTGGTTCTTGTGGAGTATGACTAAAGTTGTCCATTGCAAGCACAGTAAATTCGATGTATACATCGGACGAGGTACGCGTGATTTTCCAGAAGGTTCAAAGTGGGGCAACCCCTACCGGATCGGAGCCGACGGCACCCGCGACGAAGTCATCGCCATGTATGAAGACTGGATTAAAACTCAGCCAGAGTTGTTGGCCAGCCTGCACGAATTGAAGGACAAAACGTTGGGTTGCTGGTGCTGGCCGATGCCCTGTCATGGTGATGTTTTGGCGCGGCTGGCTGATGCCATACCAACCAAATCTTAACCGGGATGTAGCGCAGTCAGGTAGCGCGCCAGTCTGGGGGACTGGAGGTCACGGGATCGAAGCCCGTCATCCCGACCATTTTACGTTCTTGTGGGCGTATGAACGCACTAGCTTGTCCAAACTGTCGGGAAACAGCCGACATGCACCACAGCATGATCGAAATATATGAGAGACCCCATTTTGAAGATGGCGACGGAATTAAGATGACCATCCAAGGTACGTATCCTCCAAAAAGTGAGGCAGTTCCAGAAACAAAAATGCAGGGGCGTAGAAACGCAATAATAATCAATTTTGACTGCTCGTGCTGCGGGCATCAGTCGCGTTTGCTTATTCAGCAGCACAAAGGATCAACTCTTTTTGCATGGCTTAATTCAGATTCTCCGGTCATCATTGACTGACCATTTCAACTGGGTGTAGCTCAATCTGGTAGAGCGCGTGTTTCGGGTACACGAGGTTGCAGGATCGAAGCCTGTCACCCAGACCATTTTCAGTTCTACGCTGTATGCGTGTTGAATGTACTGTTGAAGAAACAGAATTGGACGGTGATCACGGGCCGGTACCAAGCGTTATTGTGACGTGTTCTCGCTGCGATCATTGCACGGAAAGTTATGGAACGTCCGATGTAAGCATACGGCGATGCTTGGTTCTTTTGAATGAGGAATGTCCGCGAGAAGAAAACAATTTTTACATTGCTGACGGGGCATAGCTCAATTGGTAGAGCGCTCGGTTTGGGGCCGAGAGGTTGCCGGATCGTGCCCGGTTGTCCCGACCATTTTAAAACGCGCCGTAGCTTAATGTTAGAGCGGCACCCGGAAGTGCGAGATGACGTGTTCAACTCCGTCCGGCGCGACCATTTTTCAGCGGCGTAAAGATTGCACACGGCAAGCCTACTGTGTGCAAAGCCGCCCCTACAGGGCCGCAGGCATAGGCACTGCCGTCGCTGAAAAGCTTTTTATTCCAGAGTAGCTCAATTGGTAGAGTACCCGGCTGTTAACCGGGATGTTGCTGGATCGTGCCCAGCCTCTGGAGCCATTTAACTTATTGTATACAAATCGTTTACACCGTATGCTTACAGTCTTGTAATTTCCTGTTGACAATCGCCTGTTGGACGCATACAGTTTGGGTATGAAACCTGAAAAACTAATCAGGTCGGTGCGTGCGCCGCTCCAACGCGGATGGCAAGCTTACGGAAATTGGTGTAAGGAGCACCAAAATCGGCTTGTCATATTTACTGCCTGCTGGATTGCTTACATTCTAATAGTGGGGTTTTTTGTCTCCCCGTGGGTTTCACCCAAAGTCGGTCAGATTGGTCTTCACTGTGTGAATGCAGGCTGTTTCTTGATGGCGCTCGCAGCATTGCTCAAAAAGTAAGTCTATGAAAACATCAAAATTCACTCAATCAATAATGTGTCGTTTGATCGCAGTCAGCCTCATGGTCATCCTGCTTATACTGCCTGTGTATGCTGAGAATACCAACAAACAGCTTGCGGCTAACCCCGTACAGCCCAACCAAACGGTGCAAATATGTGGTGCAATTATGATAGTGATTGTAACGGCAGGCGGCGTAGTCCTTGTAATGTGGTTGAACAGTTGTCTTCCGTCTGCGCCAGCGACTCCGGCACCGACTCCGGCGCAGCCGCCCCCGACTCCAGCGCCTCCACCACCGCCGTTTTTCCCTCCAATGCCGCCGTTTTTCCCTCCCCTGCTTAAACAGCAGGCTATAATGCAACCGGCAGCGGAGAATAGTGGCCAGACCAACAGCAGTCAAGCCCTGATAGCGACCAACAATTCTACTGTTTACTATTGGAGCGCCATTGACAATGGATGGACTGACTGGCAGACGAACATTTACATTTGGTCATTCAGCACCACTTTTACCAATTTTGTTCCACGGGCCGGAATCCTTGATACACAGGGCAATCCCATGACCACGGCACATCTTGAGTCCACCACTGATTTGGTACAATGGAGTCAGGAAATTTATTCGGCCACCGGTTGGGTAAGCTATACGTCTATTCCCAACTGGGTATCCCAACCAGTTTCTGATTGGGGTACGTATTTTGGCTATAGTGCGTCTAAATTGGCTAATATCGTTTACGTCGTGTATGATTCACAAGGGATTCCAATCGTGACCAATGGCTCATGTGGATATACAGTGACTAATAGTGATGGTTACGCGACGACGATGACTTCGGCATCAGGAGTCATTATTCCTGCTTCCCCGTCAGTACCACATAAATTTTACAGGTTAGCTTCACCTTGACTCGTTGCTGTGCCTATTTTACGCGCAGCCGTTGATTCGGCTGCGCGTTTTTGCTCCCGTAGCTCAGTTGCATAGAGCAGGAATTTTCTAAATTCAAGGTCGCAGGTTGGAATCCTGCCGGGAGTGCCAATTTTATGGCGGCGGTACAAACTGAACGGTGTAAGGGTCAACGAACACAAAATTAGTGTCGGTCAAATCGAAAGCAGAACGGAAAAAGGCGTTTCCTGCCGGATTGGTAACAGCAATGGTTGGATAAGTATAAATGTCATCGTAAGGGCCGCCCGCATTGAAGGCATATTGGAGCGTCAAGCTGGTTTCAAACAGATCAGCATCAATGACCGGCGTGCTCAGCTTAAAATGATAAAAAAACGGTTGAAGCGATCCCACGTGATACCGGTACTCAAGGGTAACATCCGGCAACGTAAACAAATTAGTGTAAGGGCCGGTGACATCTGATGATGACCGAATGACCACATTGCTGAAGGTGACGAGATTGGTTACGAACTGCGCCTTCGTGGACAGCGGACAGACCAGCAGCGACGCAGTGCAGATCAAACCGACAGTTGTTGCTTTGATTATGTTGTTCATTTTATATGGATTTTGCGTATTTTAACTTCAAGGAAAAACACCTTGTGGAGTAAATACACCAAATGAAAAAGGCATTATCCGTGTACAGTGAAAAAATCGAAACAGCCGCTGCATTTCACGGGCAGCACAAAACCGACAATGCTGTGGTCGTCCAGCATTCTGGCTTCGGTCACAACTTCCAGCACCGAGCCATCAGCGCGCTGATACCGGTACGTATACGAAAAAGTGTGCTGGTTGTGGTCTAAAACGAATTGAGTCCACGCGTTCAGCAAGTGGGGCAGGTCTTCCGGGTAAACAAAGTGCTGCCAACCGTCGTACTGCATTTCGCCAAGGGTGCCCCCGACGAGTTTGAGTTTGGCGGGATTGACGTAGACGCATTTCCCGTGTTCATCCGTCAAAAACATCGGCACCGGGCAAAGATCGAGGATTCGTTTGTGGCGGCGCACCTGCGCGGCAACCTCCTCGATCCTGTCCTTGTATTCGACGAACCGCTGCGCAAGCTGAAGCGCAATCGAACGACTTTCAGGCATCATAGCTACCTAAATACAGTCATAATCGCCGGTATTTAAGGCATGTGTAAACCGATCCGTTGCTTTCTGCTGACGCCCACAAATTTTTACAACCTGTCCCTGCGCCGGTATCGGTCGGACTGGCGCGAGGATACGCCCAAAAATCCATGCCCGTTGCCACAGGGCTACCACGACGTGAGCACCGAAATCAATCCCAAGATTGAATACGCCGAGCATCCGACGTGCGGCGATGACGAGAAACAGTTTCCGCACGATGATCTCCGCTGGCCCCGCCAATGTGCCTGCGGCTATGTGTTTCTGGAAAGTGACGAATGGCAGGTCAATTACGACCGGCTGTACCAGCGTTCGGACACGCAGGAGCTTGCATCGCTGCGCCAGCCGCCCGTGGGGGCTATCTGGGACGCCGCGTGGATGCCGGACAGCTATAAACGCTCGGACGGGCATTACTATGTCTGCCGGACGCCGGGCGGCGAGTGGTCGATTGACAGTCAGGCTTCCAACTGCACCCGGCCCAAGGAACCGCACGAATGTTGGGTGCGCCATGGCATTGCGCCAGATTTGACCGTAGACAAGAACGGGAACACCTGCGCCGCCGGTGCCGGATCAATCGTGTGTGGCGGCTGGCACGGTTTCCTGCGTGGTGGTTATCTGGTCACTTGATTTTGTCCCCGTAGCTCAGTTGCAAGAGCCGTCGTTTCCTAAACGACTGTGTCGCAGGTTGGACTCCTGCCGGGGACGCCACGGAGGGTTGGCAGAGCGCGAATGCTACGGTCTTGAAAACCGTCGACCGGGTAAAACCGGCACAGGTTGAATCCCTGTACCCTCCGCCATTTTGTAGTTACGACGTGGACGCAAAACAAGTCGTGGACGCACTGCTCGAATATGGGCGCATCGATTACGGTAAAGATGTATACGGGCGCACCATGTGGCAGCCTATGCCCGACAATTACTGGATCAGCCCAGAGGGCAAAATAACCAAGGTGGGTGGCCACCAAAAATGGGCACAGGAGAACGTCATCAAAAATCCTAAAGTCATGAATGTGTATTCGCACATGAAACAGCTTGGTTGGGTGCGTGCCACGGTGGAGCGGCGCGTTATGTACGCTAACACGGAAGCACTAAATCCCATGCAACGGGAAGCAGTTGATGATTTTGTTAAAGAGCGCGGATACGAGCTTCAGTACGCGATCATCGCCTGAGTGGAGGGTTGACCGAGTCCGGTAAGGTGCCAGCTTGGAAAGTTGAGGCCACGGTAATACGTGCCAAGGTTCAAATCCTTGCCCCTCCGCCACCGTAATTGATTTTTGGCGGGTTGACCGAGCGCTAAGGTGCCAGTTCCGAAAACTGTGGCCTGCGTAACAGCAGCAGAGGTTGGATTCCTTTACCCGCCGCCATTTTAACGGGCCGAAGTGTTGTGGGTTATCTCAATGCTAATGAGGAGATACAGGTTCGAGTCCTGTTCCCGGCTCCAATGCCGGGATAGCTCAACGGTAGAGCGCTAAAAACATCCACGCCGATCCTTGCCCGTTATATTTCGTCACGTAGCTCAGCCCGGTAGAGCAGTCGGTCGATAACCGACAGGCCGTTGGATCGAAGCCAACCGTGACGACCACTTTGTCAAGGTAGCTCAGCCCGGTAGAGCAGAAGACTGAAAATCTTTGTGTCGGTGGATCGAAGCCACCCCTTGGCACCATTTTACGGCCCGGTAGTGTAGCTGGCTAACACGCTGCCCCTTCAAGGCAGAGATCATGGGATCGAAACCCATCCGGGCTACCATTATGGTCTGAAACCCAACGCAACTGCTTACGGGCACGAGCGACGGGCTAACACGCTGGAGTAAAACCAGCGTCAGGCCGCCATTTCGTAGTTAAGGCGTGCTGTACAGCTTCACGTTTTACAATTACCAGACCAAGGCCACGCAGTCGGTCACGGCCACGGATTGGGTCGATGCGTGGCGGCAGCTTGGTATACGCTTTGGCAGTCCGTTTTTACGCGGCACGTTCCAGCCATGGGGCCAGCCGGTGCTGGTTGGCCCGACCGGACAAGCTTCGCAGCCGAGCGAAGAACGTGCGCCCTTTGGTACCGGCCAGCCGGTCATATTCGGTACCAGCCGATGATTTTACGGGCCGAATTGATTGGGTTATCACTTGAAATGAACCATCCCAGTCTGACACCTTGCCCGTATTTAATTTGGCCCATTCGTCTACGTTTGGCTTAGGATGGCTGCTTCTCAAGCAGCAGAAACCGGATCGACACCGGTATGGGCTGCCACTTTGTTCTTTGTTGCGTGAATACGGCCCAAAAAGGAAATTTGTCCGAGCTAAAAATTGCTGTTAGGCTAACAGAGCTTGGGAAGAATGTGTTGCGTCCGTTTGGAGAAGGTAGCCGTTACGATTTGCTCTTGGATGAAGGTGGTATTTTTAAGCGTATACAGTGTAAAACAGGTCGGCTTAGGAACGGTTCAATAGTTTTTAATACTGCCAGCGGTTTCAGTTGGAAAACAGGTCGGCGTGATTACAAAGGTCAAGCTGAACTTTTTGGAGTTTACTGTCCTGACACAGGTTGCTGTTATTTGGTTCCTGTTGATTCTGTTCCCGGCAGCAGTATTGCATATTTACGCGTTGATCCCACTGTAAATAATCAATCAAAGCGCATCCGATTTGCCAAGGATTTTGAACTTTAATTTTGACGCTTCCGTAGCTCAATTGTATAGAGCGCTTCCCTCCGAAGGAAGAGGTTACTGGTTAAACTCCAGCCGGAAGTACCATTTTGTGGGCCGCTGTCTGAGGGTTATCAACAAATGCCTATTAAGCGTTTCTGTCAATGTCCTCCGACGATTTTTGCCCACTTTGTTCCCGTAGCTCAGTTGTATAGAGCGCCGCTCTGCGAAGGCGGAGGCCACTGGTTAAAGTCCAGTCGGGAACGCCATTTTAACGGGGGATTAGCTCAGATGCCAAGAGCGCCTCGCCTACACCGAGGAGGTCGCAGCACGTCACGCTGCATCCCCTACCATTTTGCCTGTGTAGCTCAATTGGCAGAGCGGCGCATTCGTAATGCGCAGGTTGTCGGATCGTCACCGGCCACAGGCTCCAGTTCTTTAATGGTGGCGTTGGTGTAGTGGTAGCACCTTTGTTTGTGGAACAAAAAGCACGAGTCCGAATCTCGTACGTCACCCCAATTTAAATAGAAACAACACCGGCATGGACTTCACGATGGCAGCGACAGCACAAAAGTATACACTTTTTGAGTTCAGCCATTAAGATTTTGAATGGTAATCTTGATAAACCCGCGCTTCCTTTTAGTAAAATAACCGAGTCTTTATCTTTGGTATGGTGAAACTCCAAGGCATCGACGCAACGGTCGTAACCACAAATTTTGCACTTGCCACCAAATTGATTTACAATCTGGGTTTTTATTTCAGAACGTCGTCGTTGCCTGTTAAAAGTGTGCCGTTTACGATAAGCTTCGTTGCAATGATACGTTATGGTTGTTGGACTGCATCCGAGTTTTTCCGCTATCTCTTTGTTGCAAATTCCTTTGCGTTTTTAATTTTAAGATTTTTACTTTCAATTTCATACATTGGAGAACATAATTTCTCCAATAACGGCCAACGACCGAGCGGGTGAACGGAACGGTCTGCAAAACCGATTTAGCAGAGTTCGAGTCTCTGGTTGGTCTCCAATTTGCTTTGGTAATTAAAGTAATGAGTGACAGTGCTGAAAAAAACGCCCGCATCCAAGAAAATGCGCGCAACATCGTGGATTTGCTGTTGGAATATGGACGCATTAAGCATCTTGAAATTCCGATCAAAATTCAGCATCCCGATGGTTCAGTCACTGACGGTGTCTTTACAGGTTATTATCCGGCGGATATGAGCCTCACTGGCCAGCCCACGCCGTCCGTTGGTTATAAAACGGTGACCAAAGATTTTAGTCACGGTATGCTGAGAAATGGTGATCAAATCATTGGTCATATCCCAAGTTTTATAGAATGGGAGCAATGGGTGGAACAACAGCAGCGTGAAGCTGCCGCCAAAAAGGCCAACGAAGGCCATCCATGATCTTGAATTTTTGCGAACGTAGCTCAATTGGCAGAGCACCGCGCTTCCAACGCGGATGTTGCGGGATCGTTTCCCGTCGTTCGCTCCATTTTGCCTGTGTAGCTCAGTTGGTAGAGCGCGTCCTTGGTAAGGACGAGGTCACCGGATCATTCCCGGTCTCAGGCTCCATGTTATGAATGCAAAGGCGTTAGTGAATCGACTGCTTGAGGTTGGGCCGGATGAACTGCCCGCCAAAGCGGAAGTGATGCGGCTGCCCGGTTGGCGGGACAAGATTAAGCGCGCCGAGGAATTTAAGTATCTCAGTGATCGTTGGGGTCAAGATTTGGAATCCGGCGAAGGTGTGCCGAAAATTCCCGGTGCATCCCGAAAAGTAAAAAATATCATTCAGCGTCTACAGCGGTGTATTGGTGGCTGGGAAAACAATTTCATCGTACAGCGGATAATGGACGGGCAGTATGGTGTTCTTTTTGAAGAAAAATTTCTTAATCCAGAGGGAAGCGACGATGAACAGGCCATCCGCGACGCGTGGGAAGGCCCCGTGACGACGGAGGAAATTGAACGAGACCTTTGGCACAGAATGAGCGCGCTGGAAACTCGGTTTCCGCAAGCTGAATTTTCTATAACGGTTGGCCCGCATGTTTTTAATGGGCGCTATGCCGTACAGGCGTTTGTTCCGGCGAACAGAATCACGCCGGAACTTGGAGAGCAGTTAAGCGAAGCTTTTAGCGCTATAAATTGATTTTTCACGCTGTGTGGCGCAGTTGGTAGCGCAGTTCCCTCATAAGGAAAAGGTCGGCGGATCGTACCCGCCCACAGCGACCATTTTTGCGTTGGTAGCTCAATTGGCAGAGCACCCGGCCCTTACCCGGAAGATTGTGGGATCGTTGCCCACCCAACGCACCAATTTGGGCCAGCATAGCTCAGTTGGTAGAGCGTCAGTTCTGTAAACTGAATGTCGGGGGATCGAAGCCCTCTGCTGGCTCCATTTTGCGGCGGTAGATCAGCCCGGTAGATCGCCACGTTGACATCGTGGAAGTCGCAGGATCGAAGCCTGCTCGCCGCACCATTTACCGATAAGCGACAGTGTACGTAATGGCTCCCGTTGAGGCGTTGATGGCCGTGACGGTGATGACCATGCTGCGCTGCCATTTGGCGGTAAACCGCGCCGTTTCCTGCGTCGTCTCGACACCAGTCGATGGGTTGACTTGAATGAGGTCAAAGGCAGGGGCCGTGGCATCGTTGCAAGGGGCTTGAAGGTCGAAATGAATTTTGTCACCGACGTATACAATGATGCCATTGGCGACACCGTATAGTTGGCTCTGGTAGTTGGTGGGGAAGACTCGCAAATTGTCGCTGTTTTGATTGAGCAGCGGATTGACGCCGATCACTGATACCGTAAACGGGCGCACTCTTACGAAATTCTTCAGGTACGCGTAAGGCGTTTGAAGAACCACACCGTTGGTTGTTGTGCTGTCTGCCATATATCTTAACTACGTCAGCCCTGACCGCCGCCTGCAATCGGGAAGTCCGAACCGCCAGTGACGGCCATCATCATGGCTTTGGGTGGGATTTTTGATTTGGTTTTTTCTCCAGCCAAAGGAGGATGCTCTGGTGGTGGCCACTGGAATTCGTGTCCGCAGATATTACAACGCCAGCCGTGTTCAAGACCCATGATTTCGTGCATACTGTTTCCGCTGCAAACGGGGCAACGGGCAATGGGGTGCTCCAGTTCAAGAAGCACAGTTACAATCTGTTTTGCATTCATCACTTTAACTATTCTCGTCGCTAAAGAAAGACAGCCCGATTTCGCCGCAGTCCAAACATTCCGCGTAATCGATGGAATTGTCTTCCGGGCGGCGCACGACCTTGACGTTAAAGCTGTCACACATCGGACAACGTGGAGGCGGAGGGACTTTTTTAAGATAGTCCTTGGGCGGGACTTCATCTGGCCCGGCTTCCAGAAGGATGTTAACGATTTGTTCGGCTTTCATGCGCTCGTAGCTCAATGATAGAGCAGTGGTCTTCGGAACCACAGGTTACTGGTTAAAGTCCAGTCGGGCGTACCATTTTACAGCGGTATGCCGCTCAAGTGGCAATTGGCGGTGTGGTGATGTCTCGATCCACAGCGACCGCAATGAGTTTCAGGCCGTTGCGTCATCAACGGTCGTTCAGGCGGTGGTTCCGCCGCTTCAGGTTCAGCCGCCTGCATTGGTTCACGTGTACCGCCCGCTTTGGGATCGTGATGCTGCATGGCAATATCACGCGCTTCTGGATAGTCGATACCGAGCGTCTGCATCAAATAGCGAATGGTTTGGTGCAGAGTTTCCGGGTTGTAACCAGTACCGGTGTTGCCCGGCCCTCCCGTGCTGGCAACATTTTCATATTCCAGCAGGCGGGCCACGATCTGGGCGGCAGATTCGTGATGTGGTAGCCAGCTTGCGCCACTTTTTTGAAGGCGTTCTTTGCTGGATGTTTTTTGGCCGCCGTGTGGCATCCAGCTTGCACCTGTGTCTTGGGTGCTTTTTTTGCGGGTCGATGGCCGCTCCAGTTTGGCAAAGCGTTTGCCGGTGCTCAGTTTGGCTTCTCGTTCGTCGATGTTCATACCGATGTTAACTACGAAACGGTCAGACCATCCTCTTGCGCGGCGTCAGTGACGCCTTCGACGTAGCGGGGTTCGACCGCCATGGCGTCGCCCATGAATTGTGCATCTTCAGGGGCGGTTCTTCGCAGCCCTTCTTTACCGGCGTCGGTTAAGGGCCGAACCAAAACGATGCTGCCGTGATTTTCGATTTTAAGATCGGCGCTTGTGGGAGTATTGGGTAGGCCGTATTCCAGCAGACGGTCGACAATTTGTTCGGCGGACTCTTTCATGTTGAAAACCTTCCAGTCACCGGGGCGGTCATCGCTCCCGGTGTATGTTTTGACTTTTTCGGCATTGAGCTTGGTGAGCAGATAATCGCGCATCTGATAGGCCATGGTGTCAGGCCACTTTGCTGCTTTGCACGCGTCGCGGACGAGGCCAAAAAGCATCAGCATTCCAGCGCCTTCATCGTATTGCTGGAACGTACGAATAACCTCCGGCCACTGCTGCTCGATAACGGCATTGGCTTCTGGTGGGATCAGGTGCTCAATGTCGCGTTTTTGATACCGCGTCGTGTGCGGGAGATGCGGATCATGCGCCGGATCGCCACGATCTGGCAGCGGCTTTGGATTTCGTTTCATCTGATTTAATTACGCGCTGTGGTTTACCGGGAATGGCAGACCGGCCCGCTTCAGAGGCGGTGATCCTTGGTGGTTCAAGTCCACTCAGCGCGACCAATTTATGCCGGTGTGGTTAACGGGGAATTGGCAGACCCACGGCGCTTAGGACGCCGCAGCCTTGGGGGTTCGAGTCCCTTCACCGGCACCAATTTCAGATGTCCTTGACCACCGTCCAAAAGTCGGACGACAGGTTTGGGTCGGTAAAATAGCCGTAGGGCAAGGTGAAATAGCCGCCCAATTCGCCTTTGAGACCCCAGTCTTTGCCCCACGAGTTTTTGACGAGGAACCGCTGCTGGGCGTCGTTGTAGCCCATGGCCATGACCGCATGACCACCTAAAACTTGTTCGCCCGCTTTGGGCATCTGGACGATTCCGGTGCTGGCGACTTCGTCAGATTCAAACGATTCGTATACAGTGAATCCGAAGACGAAGGGATTGCCGTTAGCCAAGCTAACGCGCATGTCAGTAAGGGTGTTCAGGGTGTAGTAGCTGTGGATTTTGTAAGGAATGGCGTCGCCGTAGCATTGTGTCGTGGGAGGCATGGCAAATTTATTTTCGACGTAAGGCCATTCGGTTTCCGGGCAGACCCCGTAGGTGGCCAATGATTTGATGCCATCACGCAGTTCGGCTCCGGCGTCCTGACCAGCAGTACCTTCCAGTGTCCGTTCGTTGTAATAAACAAAAAGACGGCTCAAATCCTTGAACTGTTTACCGCCGCGTCCGTTGGCACATTCGTTGTATTCCAGCAGATTGGTCAATGCGTTGGCAGTGCAAGACCCAAGTTGGCCCTGATCTGTAATTTGTGAGCAAAAACGGCGCAGATAAACGTGCGCCGGAAGCGCCGTGGTGCGCAGGGTTTTGAGCGTGACCATGCGCTCGAATTTGAAGTCGCGGATGTCCGGGCGGTCGCGCCGCCAGCCGTATTTGGTGTTGTGTCTAAAGGCCATAATTTTAATCGTCGATGTATTCCAGCCATTCTTTCAGTGATTGAATACTGAAAGAATGCAGGGCGTGTTTGTTTTCGTGAATGATGTGGTGCGAGTAGCTTTGGTTTAGCCGGTCAACAATGCTTTCCCAGTTGGTTGGATCGGCAATACTGTGGGATGCCAGCCATTCAATTTCCTTTGATCCAACGAACGGGATTTCGTTGTATACGAAGTCGGCGGCCACGATGTTGAAGGTTTCCGAGAAACTGACCTGCATTCCATAATCCATGCGGCGCAGCACTTCGATGAATTGATCGTGCGGCATCCACGGATGCTGTACCAAATGATTTGGCCCGTGGGCGAACAGGCTGATCAAGTTGCGCAAAATCGGATCGGAATTTTGTTCAACACGGGTGGCGTTGATGTGGAATCGTAATGGCCGCCCAATTGAACGGGCAAAAATAATCGCGGCCAGCGCCTGCTCCAAGTGATTTTTGAGCGGTCGGATCGCGCCAAAGCAGCCGATGTTCACGTGCGCCTGATGTGATTTTTCAAATGGCGGAGGCAGTCGTTTCTGGGTCAGGCTGTCGGTGTAAATGTTTGGCAGATAAAGGGAGTCCATACCCAACGCCAGATCAAGTTCCGTGGACATTTTGCGGCTGTTGGCTCCGACATGGAAATTACTGAAAGTTTTGGCCACCTTGCCGTAGCCGTACAGCCATTCCAGCGCCATGCCTTCGCCGGAAAGAAACGGTGCGTTACTGTGAATGCGAACGGCCCACTGGATGGCGGGATGAAGTTGGAGCAAGACGGGAAATTTTTGGGGAACAACCCACAAAGCTTCGATGATTACGTGCGTCGGCAAATAGCGCGTGACTTCACGGTCAATGCTGTTGTTGTCTACAACTTCGATGATTTTGGTCTCGACGCCTTCCCTGCGGAGAGCTTCGGCGACGAACTGGCAGGAATTCAGCAATCCGTAGGACGGCCCATAGTGATGCCGTTTCAGGATGAACAGAATCTTGTGTTTTGTTCTCACGGCTTAACTACTTCCGTTCATCAGAAACTTTTTGGAGTATTCGCCGGGTGGTTAAGGTGGAATTGGCAGACCCACTGGACTTAAAATCCAGCAGCCTTGCGGGTTCGAGTCCCGCTCCGGCGACCAGTATTTAAGACGATGATCCCGGCGACAATCATATCCGATGACAATGCCATGGAGGTTAGCTTCGATGCTGAACCGTGGTTTCAACAGGCCACGTATGACCAACTAATCGATTTGCGCAAAATCGGATTTGCCGGGAATTATGCTGCCGATTATGTAGCCGAATACATTGCCCAAACCAATCCAGAGGTTAAAGCGGTCTACGACTACTGCAATAAAAACGACGTTGGTTTTGAAGTTTACATCGACGACGACGAAGCGGAAGTGTGGATCGCGGCGGACTACGCCAAAAAACTTTTGCGGCAGGTCACCGGCGAAGATTGATTTTCGGCGCGTGGTTCATCAGGAATGGCAGACTGACCTCATTCAAAATGAGTGATCCTTGGGGGTTCAAGTCCCTTCGCGCCGACCAATTTCCTGTGAAAATTTTGTTGACGTTTTTAATCAGCAGGATTACAAATATCGTGTTCTTTTTGATCGCGGGGTGGCGCAGTCCGCAAGCGCGCTTGGCTCATAACCAAGAGGTCGGAGGTTGGAATCCTTCCCCCGCAACCAATTTGGCACAGGTACAACTGGGTCAGCGCCCGGAATTGATCAGCCGGGCATGGACATTCTTGTGCGTTCCGGCACGAACTGACGACGGGGCCGGGTCGAATTGATGGGCCGAAGTTGGAAGGTTATCATCCTTGGACAACCCTTCCTGCACCACCTTGCCCATCGTTTTTTGATCTTTGAAATGGGGGCGTACTGGTTTCGATTTGAAACTGAAGTATGCTGTTGCACGCCGAGGATGATTCGTTGGCCTCGCTAAAAACTCGGATCAAAACTCAAATGCTGACGAAGCAAATGATTGTCCGGCAGGCTTGCTGGCTCAGGCGGAAGCGATTTTCGCCAACCCTGATGCCGTCCTGAATGCCGAACTTGCTGTGGCCTAAAGCGCCACACCGTTCGCCGCTGGATGCCTGCTACGGCGGGTCGAGCGATGCAGCAGGATCGTGTGAGTGCCGAGCAATGTCGGCGCTTCTACGGTTGGATCAACCGAACCTGCTCAGATTTTTTCACATAGATGCCCAACTGGCTGAGCTTGTACAAAACGGGATAAGCGTGTAGTGGCAACATGCAACGGAGTCAAAGACGCGAGTTCAACTCTCGCCGCCTCCACCATGTGTCCGGGTGGCTCGTTTTTAACATCACGGTGCGTCGTTCGCACCGACCTTTCTGAGGGCTTCCCGGACGTTATTTTTGGTGCTGTTGCAGATCGTAAAATCTGCCCGTAAGTGTGGGAAAATCACGTAAACTACCACGGCTTGATACCAATACCATCTTGAGCGGAATGCGCTGACCCGGTTGTGGGAGACAAGTACAAGTTGTCGTCAATAGCGTGACTGGGGGTCGCAGTGTGTTCCAGACGCTCATTAGCGTTAGTACTGCGGCTTATTTAAGCAACGGCGGAACTGCGACCCACTGCTGAAGGTTCCAAGACAGCACCATTGCCAAGGTAGCTCAGATTGGTAGAGCACGACCCTGAAGAGGTCGGTGTCGCTGGATCGAAACCAGCCCTTGGCACCATTTTTGGCACAGGTATTGAAAGCAGTTCAGGGTGGAACTGAGATTCGGGCGTGGTGGCTCCCACCCCCATGAGAACGCCCCGCCTGTGCCTTTAGTAGTTACGGCGTGGGTTTGGCACCAAAACAGCTTGTTGATTTTTTGCTGGAAGATGATCCTGATGTGATTCGACCGAAGGATTATCTTCAGCATCTGGACAATCAGATGCCAAGTCATGCGGTTGAATTGGACGGCATTGCGCGTTGGGTCAGGGATAGCAGTAGTGCTACCGGTAATTGGGATGAAAGCTGGGAGTGGGATTACGAAAATAGAATTTTAACCGTGCATAACGAAGACGGCACGATCAGCACAGTCAGCGGTGAAGAGATTGCGGATTCGACACCAACTGATTGGCGGTTAAACCGCCTGCGCGGGCCATAAACTTTAGCGGGCCGACTGTGGTTGGTTATCATAAAACCGTTGGTTGCTGGTTCGATTCCAGCCTCCGGCGCAAATGCCGGGGTAGCTCAATTGGCAGAGCAGTGGTTTGGCGAAAGCCATCTCCGACCCAAACCCTTGCCCGCTTTTATTTACTGCATGTTTGATCCAGACGTTGTCAGCAAACGAGAAGTTCTGCGCATTCTTTCCCCTGAAAATGGCCGAAAAATGATGCGGCGGCGCTGGGCCTACATTATCGAGCTTCGCAGAACCGGAGTTTCGTGGGTAAAGATAGCCAAAATTCAACAGCGGTCAGTCGGCACAGTCAAAAGATTGTTCAAACGCGGGCAACAGGAAGAAGTTGGTTATCTTAGTTCCAGTAGAAAACGGGCACCGGGCGACGTACTAGGATGTATTTGTTGTGTGTATTATAAAAAAGCACAAGGTTGGCATCGGTTTCCGCCAAGATGCCTTTTACACCGGTTCAGGGTTGAGCCAACGTCAACCTGTAATTTTTTCGTAAACAAATCTTAAAAAATGCAGTTCTCAGCAATGTAGACATTCGCAGGCCGCCAACTTGCCTGCGTCCAACAAAAACAGAATCAGGCCCATGGCATGGGCCAACGGTGAAAACCCGAAAACACATCGTAGTTGGAGTGTGATTGTCATTCCAAGGATATGGCACTCATCAGCACCAAGCAGTTCGACACCCGGTCAGCCAAGCGTTCGCGCACGACCTCTGTATACACTCCGTTGCCGGGCAAGAATCAGGTTCAGGACTCGGACGGCGCGTACGTCTGGAAGGTCAGCATCTGGGACAAGCTGGCGCGGTTTTTGATTCTCGGTACCGAAGGCGGCACCTATTACATCGACGAAAAGGACTTGCTCAAGCAGGGCCACGACGCGGTGTTGCAGTGTATCAAGGCCAGCGGTGTGCGGACGGTCAAGGAGATTGTAGATGTGTCCGTCAAGGGACGCGCCTACAAGAACGACCCGGCCATTTTTGCACTGGCGCTGGTCGCCACCCACGGTGACGCGGAAGCCCGGCAGGCAGCTTATGCCGCGCTGCCGAAGGTCTGCCGGATTGGTACGCACCTGTACCACTTCATGCAGTACTGTTCGGCGATGCGGGGCGGCGGCTCTGGTTTCCGGCGCGCTATCGCCCGCTGGTTCACGGACATGCCCGCTGACCGTTTGGCGGCGCAGGTCGTCAAGTATCAGCAGCGCGACGGCTGGTCGGCTCGTGACGTGCTTCGCGTGGCCCACCCGGTCACCGAGGTCAAGGCACAGCAGGCCGTCTTCCGCTGGATCATCGGCGGCAAGGACGCGCTGGGTGCCCGCGAGGTCACCCGAAAGTTTCCCAACCTGCCGAAGTCAATGGCACCGGACATCCCGCGTATTCGGAAGTATCCTTCCGTCAAAAAGTATCTGCCGGACATCATCGGCGCGTTCGAGGAAGCCAAGACTGCCGACGAAAAGGCGCTGGTCAAGCTGATCACCGAGCACAACCTGCCGCGTGAGGCCGTACCGACCGAGAAGCTCAACAGCCTCGCGGTCTGGGAAGCCCTGTTGCAGAAGATGCCGTTGACGGCGACGATCCGTAATCTTGGCAAGATGACCAGCCTCGGTCTCCTGAAGCCGCTGGGCGAAGCCACCAAGCTCGTCCAGAAGCGGTTGCAGGACGGCGCGTTCCTGAAGAAGTCACGCGTTCACCCGATGCAGGTCTTGATCGCGACCAAGATTTACGGTCAAGGCCATGGTGACAAGGGTAAGCTAAGCTGGACGCCGGTTCCGTCAATCATGACGGCGCTGGACGAAGCCTTTTACGCGGCGTTCCCGAACGTTGAACCGTGCGGCAAGCCGCTGTTGATCGCGCTGGACGTGTCCGGTTCGATGTCCTCGGCGATGGCAGGAACTCCCCTGTCTTCGTGTGAGGCCGTCGCCGCCCTGTCGCTGGTTCACGCCAGCGTCGAGCCGGAATGCCATATCTTCGGATTCGCGGATACCTTCCGCGAGCTTGGCATCCGCAAGGGCATGACGCTGGAAACGGCGTGCCGTCGGGCACAGGTGAACAACTTCGGTTCGACCAACATCAGCTTGGCAATCGAGTACGCACTGCAAAACCGTCTGAAGATCGGCGGTCTGATCGTTATGACCGACGGCGAGGTCAACCAAGGCCCGCATCCAACTCTGCGCCTGCGGGAGTACCGTGAAAAGTTCGTGCCGGATACCCGGTCAGTGTTCGTGGGTACCTGCGCCAACGACTTCACGGTCAACGACCCGGAGGACAAGTGGGGCATGGACGTGGTCGGTTTCGACGCGTCGGCTCCGCCGGTAATCGCCGACTTCATCCGGGGCGACCGCAAGGTTGCTGCCGACGAAGCCGAAGATTAGCGTAGACAATCACGGCGGCTGGATGGATATTTCCGTCCAGCCGCTTTTATTTCGATGATAATTGAAGAAGGCACACATGAAGATTTTAAGCATTGTGCGCTGACAGCGCTCAGCACCGGTGACTATGATGACGGTCTCGGTGCTCCGTTATGGCTGAAACAACGCATGGAAAACCTGCGCAATTTACCACCGCCCACTTTGGAAGAAGTGCGCGCTCAATTTGAAGCAGCAGCAAACTGGGAGGACAACTGGCGCGCCCGTCTGCCCGACCGGTATTCTTAATTTATGCCAACTTTGGAAGAACATTGCGCTGAATCGATCAGCACGTATGGTCAAGGTTTTCGCGAAGTCCACGTGTGGTTGGATGCCTGCCACGATCTGCCCGGCTGTGGCGGCGTTGCTCACCGGCGTAAACGCCATCATGAAGCCGGGATCGCCGAAGTAGCGCACCTGTGGGGGCCGAAGGCCGCTGAAGCTGCACGGCAGCATATTCTTTCGGATTTGAAACAGGTTGGCTGGACGGGGCCGTTTCCGTTGAACGAACGTCATTGTGAGCGAATGGGGCTTTGGGTAACCCGATGATCTTATGGGCAAAATTTACGCGCCATGGGATAAACAGCAAGTAAAGGGTTTGAATGCGTGGCAGCAGTGTGACTGGGTGCATCCCTTCACCTGTAGCAACCGCAACGATGACGCCCACCACAAATACGCTGAAGAACATCATGAAGGCGATCACGGGATTTTAATCGCCACAGAAAAAGGTTGGGTGTGTCCGGTTTGTGACTATACGCAAAATTGGGCGCATGATTGCATGGCACAAGGCGCGCCGCTGCATCCGTTCAAAATTTGAAAATCGTGTTCTTGGGAACATGAGCATGAACACCATCACATTCAAAGACCTGAACAACAAGCGGCCCGACGAGATTATCTTTTTGCAGACGGCGGAAAACTTGCCGAGCGGCGTCACCATCACTTTCAACGACAAGCTGGACGAACGCACCCGTGGCCCCCGACGCTATAAAGCGCAGTTGTGGCCCGGTGCCGGACACGGCAAATGGGAATACGTCGGGAGCGAAGACGGCGAACTGGAAAAAGTGACGCAAAAAAATATCGGCAAGGAAATCATCATCAACGGCATCTGGGTTGAGGACGGTGAGCGTCGTGGTTTTGAAGTGTATTTGGAGGGTTGACTGAGTCTGGTAAAGTATCTGGTTGCTAACCAGAAGTCGGGGTAACACCTGCGCAGGATCGAAGCCTGCACCCTCCGCCATTTTATGTTCATGCTGCAATTCGACAGCGGTTATTTTTGCGCTGGAGCCGAATTTGAAGGCAGCCTGCTGATTTGCACGCGAGCGGCCCCGATCATTCATTGGATGGTGGGCAAGTCCTACGACGATGTATACCTGTACGCCAAACGCAAAGGCTGGAAAATTTCAAGAGTGGCCCGTAGCTCAGTTGATAGAGCAGTCGACTCATAATCGTCAGGTCGTGGGATTGTACCCCACCGGGCCAACCAACGGCGCGTGGTTTACCGGGAATGGCAGACCGGCCTCCTTGAGAGGGAGTGAGCCTTGGGAGTCCAATTCTCCCCGCGCCGACCATTTCATACCTCCGTAACTCAATTGGTAGAGTACCGCACTTTTAATGCGGGAGTTGTGGGATCATGCCCCACCGGAGGTACCAATTTATACCGGTGTGGTGTAATGGCAGCACAGGCAGCTTTGGACTGCTTAGTTCCCGTCCGATTCGGGCCACCGGTGCCATTTTGTAATTAGTTTGTGAACGCTAAACAAGTTGTATACAGTCTTCTTGAGATGAATGAAAATGCTTTTCAGGAAGCCATGCGAGATGCTACGGCGGCTATTTTAAACGACCCCGCCGTGAAGTTATTTGGCGGTGGGCGGCCAGATTCACGACGAGCAGTTGATGCTTACGATGTTAACTGTGGTTTGTGCGAAGAATGGGCCGAAGATGTCAGGCGACGCTACAAGGCAGTAACAGGTCAAGACGATGTTGAAGTCCTTGATCCCGGCAATCTGACGGGTGATCCAAATGATTCTTTATCAGGCCATGTCTTTATCCGGTTTATGGATCGATTTTATGATGCTGAAACTCCAGAAGGTGTAACCCAATGGCAGCATTTACCGTTATTTAAGAAGCAATGTGAATAAACACCTAATTACTTTATGAAACTGCTGAAACAAAAAGTGCTTGTGGTCAACCGGCTGTGGCAGGCCATTGACGAGACGAACGTCCAGACGGCCATGTGCGACATGGTGCGCGGCGTCGCCACGGGCATTGAGATGGGCGAGATGCGCGCCGTGCCGTGGTCGGAGTGGGCCGTGCTGCCCATTCGCGATGGCGACCGGTTCCTGCGGACGATCCATGGCCCCATCCGGGTGCCCACGGTCATTTGCAAGTCCAGCTACGCCCAGATGCCCAAGCGGGTGCCCAAGTTCAACCGGCGGGGCGTCGGCGAACGGGACGGTTTCATTTGCCAGTACACGGGCGAATACGCGCCCGACGGTACCATCGATCACGTCATTCCCCGCAGCCGGGGTGGCCGGAACGCGTGGGACAACGTTTCTTGGAGTCGGAAGGACTTGAACCACCGGAAGGGCAACAAGACGCCGCAGGAGGCGGGCCTGAAGCTCCGGCGGCAGCCGTTTCGCCCGAAGTCGGTTCCGGCCTGCACGCGGATTCGTCCGCTGCACGAGGACTGGAAGCCGTTCCTTTTTGGCCGGGGCTGATTACGTGTAGACGCCTACAAATTTTACTTGTAGGCGTCTACAACATGGTTTAGGTTTGCGGCATGGAAGCCGTTATCGAACAACATCCATGCAGTTGTGAGTTTTGCCACCCGAATCACTATTTGGGTTTAGAGGGTGATGTTGCTGAAGCACCACGTCCCGATGTCCAAAACGATCAAAAAGACGAAAGCAGCGGGCTACGAATACTGGACGCGGCGGCCCGGCAATATATGTGGCTCCTCACCGGGACGCTTTACTAAGGTATGGACGCACCGGGCGGAACGTCGTCAATCTCGACGGATCGAGTACTTGGCGTCAAATAACGACTTTGAAGCGGCGGAGGTAAAAGCGGTTTTCAAATCCTGAGTTGATGGCCGTAGCCACTTCACCATGACCGTGTCCGGTTTTTCCGAATCATAAAGCGGCAATGTCGCGGCGATGGTGTAGCCACAAACCAGCAGGAACTGGATGGTATCTTTTTGATCCGAGCGCACGTCACAGATGGCCGCCGGAAAACCACAAATTTCTTCAGCCTGCCGGATAATGAATCTCCCAAAGAGCCGCCGTTTGACGGCGGGATGCACCCGCAGGTTCTTCCACTCCACCGCACCTTGAATGGCTTTGTGCGGCTGCCAGACCAGATTACCCACCAGACAGTCTTCGCTGAACGCCAGTATGGCGCGCTTGTACCCGGTATGAAGTTCCGCTTCCGCCCGGCCCACCCAGTCATTGTATCGGGGATAACCCAAGGATTGTTTGGCCAAAAAACCGACAGCCGCTTGGATTTCCTTGCGGCTGTCGGCTGAGACGAAGCGGACATTCACGACCGCTTAGGGGTTGCCCTTGGGTACGTTTTGCAAGAAGCCTTCCTTGCTGCCGGACACGTCGACCTTGCCCGCCCGGATGATCTTCATTGCCTCGGACTGGGTGCAGTAGTTGATCACGATTAATCCCTCCGGTTCCTTCTGCCAGAATTCCAGATCGTTTGGATCGTCATGCACTTGCTGGTCAATGCGCGCCCCGGCGGCGATTTCCATTTGTTTTACCGCTGCGAGTTTGTGAAAAGCCGCTGTGGTTACTGGCGCATCGAGCGATGAGCTTTTGGGCATTGCGGACAAGAAATGCTTTTTGGCAAGTGTGCCGCCGGAATACTTCCTCGTGTTTGCATTCAAACTTCCAGAGTACAGTTTACCGGCGCTCATTCCCTTGGAACCACTCGACCCCAGCGAGGCGGTTGGTGTGCCCATTGACATGTTGTATACATGGACGGACGACATGTCTGCCGTGTTGACCGAGGTATCGGAGTTGAGTGGCATATCGCCAAAACTGCAAGTATCAGCCTCAATGCTAGTATCACCTTCAATTGCCCCAATTTCATCACCCCCTGCGAGGTAGTTCATTTTTATGCCGTGGTAGCCGCGTGTGACGCTGGGAGCAGTGACCGGGCGTGGTTCCTTTGACAGGAAGTAGCTGATCCCCAGCGCAAAGACGCGATCCTCGCCAATGATGGCCTTGGCCACGCTGCGTAGTTTTTGTTCCGTAAACACGTACTGGCGCACCTTGCCGTCTTCCGCCCGGAAGCCATCCAACCACAGCGCGCCGTACGGAGTGCCGGTGCTGGACAGGTAATTTTGTTTGGGCCACTTGAAGTTGCACTTCTTGCACAGACGGTCAGGGCCAAACGGTTCCTTGTGCTTGGGGCATTGATCCTTGTACTGCTCCAGTTGGGCATCTTTGCAAGGCAATCCAGTTACGGCATTGATGCCCTGCACCGAGATGACAATGGCCGTGTGGTTGGCGTGGCGCGAGCAGGCGTTAAAATCCAGCCACAGGCCCGTATCGGCCATGATGGGCACGAAGTAGCTTTTGATGCGCCCGCTGCTGCGCAGCCAACTGTCCGGGCAGGCCGGATACTCGTCGACCAGATACGCCCGGCGTGGTCGGTAGGGCGGCAGACCATGGGTCAATTCCTCTTCGCCTTCGCCCTTGGAATGCAGGGCTTCGGGCAGATTCAGGCCAACGGACAACCCGTTGATGGTCATCAGATAATCCGTTGAATTTACGGTTGTATCGAAATAATTCATGGGCAAAAGGGGAGCGCGTTGCCGCGCTCCTCCGGTTGATTGGTTAGTACTGGCGGCGGACGCCAAACGGATTGTTCGGCTTGGTGCCAGCGGCACCCAGTTGGACTTTCAGTTTGGGCAGTTCGTCTTTTTTCTTTTTCTCGCGGAATTCGAGTTCCGCTTCCGGGTAGGCGGCGTTGAGGCCGTCTTTGGTTTCGGCCCGTTCCAGAAACCGCAGGACGGCTTCTTTGTTGTCGGGATCGATTTCGCCGCGCTCAAGGATGATGCGGCACATCTGCCGGTTTTCCATTGAGACTTTTGTCCAATTCCGGTGGTTGACAAGGCTGTAACCGTTCCGCAACGGTTGGCCGGGGAAGAGCGGGTCTTCTTCGACCATTGTGTCGGGTTTGGCTCCGATAGGCCACAATTTGGCCAGCTTGCCGTCCACGGTGATGGTTTCCTGCTCCGGGTAATGCTGCTCCAGATCAGCGAGGTATTGCAGCGTTTCGGTCAGCGCCACGGTGCCGTCGTCTTTGAAGGCGATCAACGGTTTGTCGCCGAAGCGCTTTTTAAGCGCGGTGCTGATTGGGTCAGCCGGTTTGTCCGGCAGGTAATACTTGAGCAGGATCGCCGGATCAGCGTCTTCGAGCCGGGTTTTGAAGCCCAGTGCTTTGAGTTCCTGAATCCGGGGATCAGTGCCTTCGCCGCCCGGAGTTTGTTTGTCGGTGGATTTGCCGCCGCGCAGGGCTTTGAACACTTTGCGGAGCACCGGCACCGGCAGTGACTTGTAGATTTCCCGGAAGTCTCCAAATTTGAACACGTCATCGTCGTCGATGTCTTCGACGGTGGTTATGCGTGTCAACCTTTTGAATTCCTCCTCGAATACAGCCGGGGTGAGGCCCAATACCGCAGCGGCAGCGGCCATGCGGTCGTTCCAGTTTGTTTCATTCATGCTCTTTCAGTCTTTCATTCTCGTCGATGTTTTTCTCAGCCGGGCGGCTCGACGGCGGCCACCCGCTGGTGTGCGCTTTGTGCGCGACGTAACTACAGAACTGGATTTTTTATTTTTACAAGAAAATTTTCGTAATTAAATTGTGACCAGAGCCGAGCACATCGTAGACGCGTTGCTGGAAGACGACTCATTGGATTCGTTGGAAGGGGCCGAACCTTGGGATTATTCCCAAGTTTTCAAGCCCGGCAGCCCGCAGTATCAACGATACCAACTGCGTAACAACCCGCCCACGACCAAAGCGGAGGCTCACCGGTTGGGCGTTAACTGGTTTGTTCAGGGCGGGCGCAAATACGTGTTTCAACCGGCAGCGGAGGAGCCGCCCGGTTATCCCCGTAAATCACACACGCTGGCGACCAACCGGAATTTGCGCCGCCGGTCTTTTGGCGCGACCGATGTCTACAGCACGCGGGAACGTGACTGGCCCACGCCGAGCAGGCGTCTGTACTACAAGCACGCCGACCGGGCGCTCAAACAGCGCGAGCAAAACATTGGAGGCGGCATTTAAAAATGTTCCACGGGGAACAGTTCTACAAATCATGGATTACCGGCTAACCAATCGTGAATTTTCCAGAGTGTGGCGGCGGAGCAAACGCTACTCGGATCACGAATTGAAATGGCTTTGCCGCCGTCGCGGGCTGGCCCTGCGCCGGGAGGGGAAGGATTTGAAGGCGGTCGATCCGAAGACCAACAAAGTGGTGGTTCGTTTTGAACCAATTCCTGTGGCGATGCTCCCGGAACCGCCCCCCAAGCGCTATTAAATTTTGCTATTGACAAGTGGTGTTTTCGGTATACATTTTGGGTGTATGCAGGAAAAGATTGTCATCGTTTCGGGCGTGGTGTTTCCTTTTCAGCCGGTGCGCCCCGCTACGGGCCGCACGCTGCGGGCTGTGCGTCTGATCGAGGACTTATACCAAGAAATCAGCAAACCGGGCTTGTGGTGCGCCCAGCCTCTGCTGGCCGGGGAACGGGCCTGTCTGGCGGTCGTCGACAAGAGGCTCTACGTTCAGGATGGCTTTGGCAAGTGGTACAAAAAGCCGCTCCAGCATACGCACGATTTTCTGAAATTGCCCAACCGGACGGTTTTTGACGGCGTGGTGTACGAAGAAGAATTTCACCCTTTTGACCTGTTGGCCCTTGACGGAAAATCTATGTTGTATCGGTCGGTGGACGAGCGGGAGGTCATGGCGTTCCAGATGGTCAGGTTCATCCAGCATCGCTGGATGTTCCCCAAACCGACCAGAGCGTGGCTGCTGCGCGGGGCCAGAAATCTCCCGATGTATGAAGGCATTGTTTTGAAAGACAACCGTTATCCGACGCATTATTATCCCATGGGCGGAACGCGGAAACGGACAACGCTGGCGTGGTTCACGCGGAAATGGTCTTGACGATTTGGTAGGGCAGGCTTACCGTTTAAGTGTTTCATAGAGGGTTTGGTGGTTAGTCTGATTAACGGCGGTCGTAGTTGGAACGACCGCCGTTTTATTTTTTCAATTTGCTCCTGCGAAAATACGTTCTTAAAAAGCATGAGCAAAACTGTGCCCGCAACCGTGCCCACGACCAACGTCGTCGGATATTACAACGGCAATAAATGGCCCATGCAATTGGTGATTTCCAAATTGAGCATCACGCTTTTTTTGCAGCCCGGCGAATATGTCCTCGACCGGCAAGGACGAAAAATCAATGACCCGTTCTTCGAGCTTTACGCCAACAACAAGCAACTGCATCGGGAAATGTCCGATAAACCAGTACCCGTGATCCGGGTGCCCGTGGCCACCATGAACGTGGCTCCTCGAAGCGATGGCTTGTCCGTACACGCCGTGACGGAATTTACGCAGGACAAACACGGTGTCCGTCAGCCGGTGATGCCCAAGCCGAGAGACATACCGGAACAGGCGATCAATAAGCCCTCGGTCGTTGCTATGTCCATGGACGAGGCGCGGCGCGCCGGTTTGATCAAGAAGCCGAGGGAAGTGCCGGAGAATTACGGCGTGACGGATACAGATGGAACACCGCCGCGCTTGTCGGACGTGCCAATGATCAAGTATGCCATCGATTCCTCGATGACCAAGCGTCCCGCCGACTTGCCCAAAGAATTACTCCAGATGCCGTCGGAGATTGCGACCCAGCGACAACCATTGCTGGCGCAACTCAAAAAGGCCGAGACCACCAACGCTCAACTCGACAGCGAGACAGGCTTTATGAATACCATCGTGCGCACGGCTCCCCCCAACGCGCCGGTGGTGGCGGGCAAACCGGCGGCCATAACCGAATCCGCCCCGCTACCTGAAGTTGCGGTTGTTGCGGAAGTGGTGCCCCTGCCGGAACCGGAACTGGACGAAGTGCCAGAAGGTGGAAGTCTGCCCCCGGTGCCCACGGATGAAACGCCGCCGGTTCCGCCGGATGAAGCGGCTCCCGCGCCAGAGACTGATCAGCCATTTGTGTGCTCGATCTGCCACATTGAACGCAAATTCCGGTCACAGCTTAAACAGCACGCGGAATCAAAGCATCCTGATCAGGTCGACGCCATCATGGCTCCATACCCGCTGACAACCTGAAGTAGTTAGGGCATGGCCACAAGCAATGCCAGTGAACCAGTCAAAACCAGTCAGGACAGCCCGGATACGCTGCCCCTTCGTGGCTATACGGTTGACCAGTTAAAAAATTACATCATCCGCAGTTTGGGCGGGCCGGTGTGGAATGTTGAGCTTACCAACCAGCAGATTCTGGATGCCATTCAGGATTCGATGTCGTTGTATTCTCAGTGGGTTCCCAAGATCAAAGTTGGCAACATCATCCTCGTCCGGGGTCAGTTCAAATATCTCCAAGGCGTTGATGTAGGACTGGGTGTTGCCAACGTCCAGTTTGTTGAACCCAACCCGGTGCCGACGGAAATCTTTTATGGCAACCTGATCAACCCGGCTCCGCTGTTCCGGCTGGGTCTCGATGAATACGACATCTTCCTACGCTGGCGCAAGACGTGGCAGCGAGTGACCAGTATTCGGCCCGACTGGTTTTATGATGAAATGGAGCAGGCACTGTACATCCACAATCCCATCGAGCGTTATCAAGCCGGTATATTTGCCTATTGGCCGCATACCCGGACAGAACAGCTTACCGCGACCGGGGCGGATTGGGTAAAACGCTACTCGTTGGCGCTGTCGCGGTTCAAGCTGGCCGACATCTGGATGAAGTTCAGCGGAGCCATTCCCGGCCCCCTTCAAAATTTACAGCTTGACACCGGGCGGCGGGATTCGGCACAACAGGAACTGGACAAATTGATGGAACTGCTCAAAGGTATGGGCCGGATGGCTCCTGCCATGCTGGACGAATAATATGGCCAAACCTAAATTGCCAAAAGGCTGGAAGACGGTGCCGTTGGGAAGCATCCTTGATCAGGATCAGATCACCCAGACGCTCCAGATTATGCAGCGACCTGTTTCCGATATTGAAAAGACCAAGATGCTCAAGGACTATTACGGGCAATTTCGCCAGCAGCTTGAGGCCAAAGGTTTTGATCCCGATTTTCTGGCTTATGCCGTACCCTACTGGATCGGCCAAACCGCCGAACAGGAAGCGGAGCACGAACAGCAGGAAAACGAAAAGTTTGCGCAGAATTTCATCCGGGATCGGCGCAATTAGTTTTGAGGAGGACGGTCTTCCGCTTTTTGGCTTTGGAGACCGCAAGGGGCTTCATGTGGATATGGTTCCACAGGTAGGACAACGGATAGCTTTTTTGCGGTATGCGTGACTCGACCATCAGTGTTTGAACGTTCCTTTGTTTTGCTCCACGCCCTTGGCCTTGTCGTCCCAGAATTCGTCGATGTCGGGCGTCTTTTCGTGGGTTATCTTCAGATCGGGAAGATCGTGCTCCTTCAGCCACGCCTTGATAGGACGAATGTTGATCGGCTCCGCTGCGCGAGCGGTAAAGATGATGACTTCGTGGCCGCTTTCCAATGCCCGCCGGATTTTCCGCACCATTTCTGGAACCGGTTTGCCGATCTTTTCCCGGTCAAACTTGCCGGGCAGGCGGCGGGCTAATGTGCCGTCCAGATCAACGGCGATGACTTTTTTGTCCTCCAGCAGGATGTCTACGAGTTGTTTTGCGCGCATATTAACAGTCAAAGCTAACTAGCGCGGCTTCCTTCCTCTTTGCTTCCAAATATACTCCCAGCCGACTTCCTCCCTTTTTACCTTCCGCCGGTGACACTTCTCGGCATTCCACCGGGATGCCATTCCATACCGGAGCTACCGACCGCCTGATCCCAAGGGCCACCAGCGCCAACGGATGAATCACAATCCTTTCAGGCAGCCTGTGCTGGCGCTGTTGGTACTGCTCCACCATCTCGCTTAGGATTTTCTTTTTCATTCAAAGCCATCAGTAATTTTTCGTTGTGAGCCAGCAGTTGTTGCACCAATGCCCGATATTCCTGAATCAGTTCGGCGGCCAGCAGCAGGGCCATGCCCCGGTTGCTGATGACATTGGCCTGAAACTTCAGGGCCAACTGCTCTTTTTCAAAGTCAGTGCGCATATTAAAATACATTTAGAAGTGCAAATTCTCCAAATTTTTCTAGTGCTATTTCGTTGTAAGCCGCAGCAGCTTCTAATTCTTCGTTAAAATAGCCGACGTGTTTACCTGCGACGGTTGTTCGCCATTTGGCATGACGTGGATACCAAGAAACACCTTTAAACTTAGATGTAACAGCGTGGTTGTTGTAGGATTGTTGTTTCGCTGCATTGGCTTGATTTTGGCTGTTGGTTGCCGACCGAAGATTGTGCCGCCGATTATTCAAAGGATTTCTATCCTTGTGATCAACTCTTGCTTTTATCTTCACGCCAAAAATGAATCGGTGTAGATAAAGATGTTCTGCTGAATTCGACATGACATATCCGTTTTTAAGCAAAAGCCAACGAAACTGGTTGACGCGCTCAAAGTCGGAGTCGTCAATCAGAGCTTTTTTATCGGTATTTGTCAGGTCAATTTCGCGCATTGCTGTTCTTTTAAGAACGAACTTATGGCTGAGACAAGCGTCCCATTATTTTCTCTCGTATACACTTCGGTCAGACCGAAGGTGATCCCCCAAGTAATGGAGTTATGGAATTCGCGCTCCAAACTTCATGACATCGAATGGTGCGTGGCGGTGGACGATGGCGACATCGCTTCGTTGGCCGCTGCCAGTTCAGCCACCAATGCCGCCGTCCTGTCAGGAGCTTGTCGTTCGGCCAAAACCACAGTCAATAAAGGGCCGAAAAACTGCAATGCCGGGTGGAATGCGGCAGCGGAGATTTCCACCGGAAAGATTATCATTGCCGTGGCCGACGATTTCATGCCACCACCCAATTGGGACGAAGTCCTGCTGGCGCTCGAACCCAAGACGTGGCTGGACGAAGACCGGGTCATCCACATCAATGACGGTTATGTGCGCGATCTTTGCACCTTGGCCATTTTCACCCGCACCCGCTACGACAAATTTGGCTATCTCTGGTATCCGAAGTATCAGTCGATGTTCAACGACACCGAGTTTACCGAAGTCGCTTACCGCGACGGTGTGGTGATTGAAGCCATGCACCTGTTGTTTGAGCACATCCACCCGGATTGTGGCAAACGCGAGCGGGATGACGTGGATCGCGCTCACGCCTCCCAAGAGCGCTGGAATGCCGGGGAAATGCTTTTCAAATTTCGCAAAGCCAGAGGTTTTCCGCTGGATGACGGCCCCAAAGCGCCGGTGTATACAGCGGAAACGGAGGTCAAGCCCGAAGCTAAAAAGAATGATGAATTCGTGGCCTACATGCAAGTGACGCAGGATGACCTGTGCCTGCTGGAAGTTTGCAAGCGACTGGCCGAGGAAGGGGTTAAAATTTTCTTTTTTGCCCAGCCCAACGAGTACTGGTCGGGGGAGGCCATAGACACTGTATACACGGGTGAAGTCGACAAGGTGGCCGAGCAGGTTCGGGCGCTGGGCCTGACCGTGCATCAAAAGACTTTTGACGTTAAAAAATACCGGTTTACCGGCGATGATCGGCTGACGGTCGAAACCCGCGTGCGCAATGACAGTTTGGCTTGGGTGCGCAGCCTTGGTTATCACAACATTTTGATAGTCGACGGCGATGAACTTTGGATGCGGGGGACGTTGGAAATGCTTCAACCCTACATTGAACAGGGGCACACCGCGATCAGTACCTACATGATTCCGGTCATTGGTCTGCCCGGTTATCCCATTGAAATGGCGCAGGACTTGGCTGTCGTATACATCGGTGGTACCATTATTTTCAAGTCCTGCCGCACGCCTACCGTCCGGCAGACGGTCATTCCTTTTCCTCGCATTTATCACTTCACCGGTACGCGCCGCACCATGGAGGAAACCATCAGGAAACATCGGCGTTCCGGTCATTACGACGATCCTGATTACGATTTCGAGGGTTGGCTGAAAAACATCCTGCCCAACGTCAAGCCGGGCCTTAAGAACGCCCACATGTACAAGAAGTACCAGATTTGGCCAACCGTGCGCGACTGGCGCTCCGATGAAATTCAACAGCTTCCCGTGTCTTTGCATCCTTATCTTGGTTTGCCGGACAACATCACAAAGTAATTCCGTTCTTTCACGACGATGCAAGCATCCAAACTGCCGTCTAATTCGCATTATGTCATTGTCACGGTAAATCAACCGATGCTTTGGCACCAGACCGAAGAGGAAACGTGGCTGTTGAACCCCAACCGCCGGTACATCATCAACGCAGCGCGCATTCCTTCCATCCACCAATATATTGAATCGGTTTCCGAATTTGACTCAGCCCCGCTGCACAATCAATTGCACGCGGGCCGGAACATCACCGGGGCCAAGATACTGGTCGAACGGTTTCGCGAACGGGGCATCGGCGATCTGCTCTTTCTCACCGGCCCGCTGGGCTATTTGAATCACGTTACCGGCGGCAATGTCAAGGTTGATCTCTATGCCTACAGCGACCGGGGCGCAGTCCTGTCGCATTCTCCCCTGTTGTACCACCGCACGGTGTTGTGCGGCCCGCTGGAGTACGACCATCTTAAATTTTACAACTACCACTGGCTGGTGGGATCGGTAACGGAGTGCGACGAGGAGCAGGATCAACTTAATGTATACGACGCGCTTTTCAAACAACTGGGTTTTGATTACGAGCAGATTGATCCGCGCTGGAAACGGCCCTCGGCCACGGTTATCAGTGATGATTTTTTGAATCTGGACGCGGTGTTCAAAACCATCTTTGACCAGCGCAAAATTGACCTGCGGCGCATGGGTTACTACGTGGTGGCTCCCGTGGCCAATTCGTCCTTGCGCTGCATGAATTACAAGACATGGCTGGAGATCATCAAGCAACTTGGCCAGCGCAGGCCGACGTTGGTGGTGGGCAATTCAAAACTGCGTGTCCCGGACACGGACATGAGTTTCGGCTCGTTTCAAAATCATCTGGCCAATCTGGGGGGCGGCGTGATCAACGCCATTGACGCCACGCCCTTGCGCGTGTTGATGGCCCTGATCAAACAGGCAACCTGCGTGTTGTGCTTGGATTCCGCGCCGCTGTATATCGCACAGGCGCTCAATACTCCGGCGGTTTCGGTGTGGGGCAACCTTGATCCGGGGGTGCGCATCGGTTATGACAAAACTTACATGGATTTGGCGGTGTGGAATGAGAACGATTGCAATCACGCGCCCTGTTTTGCCTACGCTGAATTTCCGCACCACAAATGTCCCCGCGCAGGCGGTCAAATAGTTTGCGAAGTTCTGGCCACGGTCGAACCAAAGCACGTTCTACAAAAGGTGGACATGGTCGAAAGCGCAAACGCCACCCTCGGCCAGTTCAAAGCCAAATGAAAAAAATCGTCGTACCCAAACTCAAAAATATCAAGGTCGGCAACGAGACGTTGGACATTGATTACTTGCTTAATTCCGAATTCGAGGATGTTCGAGAGGCTTCCGAACAGCTTCCCGCCGCCATTGCGTGGCTGGGTTTTCATCGGGGTTATGCCTACGAACGGCTGACCATTACCGAACAGGAATGGAACGAGACCGAGGCCCGCGTCTATTTCGAGTTGCGTAACGGCGGTTTCATTGAAAAAGGTTACGGCGACAAGATGACCGAAGAGGCGCTGAAGAAAGCCGTTCTTCTGGATCAGTCGGTTTCGCAGGCAGCGGCGGAGTATGCCTCGGCCAAGCGCTGGCTCGAAGTATACAACAGCGTGATCGAGGCGATAATCGCCAAATTGGATTTGGTACGTACGTCCGAGGCCACACGACGACGCTTGATTGAAGTGCCGCCGGATGTCCTCGAAAAATCAGCAACACCACCATCAACCAGACATACATAAAATGAGCACAAATGTTAATCCCGACATCCTCGCAGCCTGTGACTACGAGGGACAATTTTTGCAGGCGCAATCCAACGCACGCCGTCGCATTAAAATGGAGCGTGGTAAAATGTGGTTAATCCGCTTTTTACCCGCCAAGCTGGGGCCGAAAGGTACGTGGTTCGCCCGCGTTGCCCAGCACTGGCTGTCCATGAAACCCATCATCTGTCCGCGCAATACATCGCCGGATTTTGGCGGCGACCCGGATGCAGATTGCCCGTGCTGCGACGTGGCAGCGGCGCTCAACGAGAGTCCTGACCCGGATGTTTCCAAGTTTGGTTTCAAATCGTTCGGCCAGCCGCAGTGGTTGACCTATTGCGTGGTTTTTGAAAAGGACGGCGTGGCTCAAATGATGCGGGAAGTCTTGCTGCCGTACGAATTTGCCCACTACAAAAGCAGTTTCGAGGAATTGATGGCTTTTTACAAAGCCGGACTGCGGCGCAGCCCCGACAGCGTCTTCGATTACCGCATGGGCAACGACTTTGTTGTAACACGGACGGGTAAGGGCATGAAGCTCGACAAGCAGGACAGCGGCCCCATCTTTGATTTGAAAGAACCCAATTTCAAGTCTTACATCGAGAAGATCGAGGCCGGGATCAAGCTGCCCAAAGTTACGATTCCGACAAACGACCAACTTTACATCTTTTCGCAGAAAATTCAGGAATGGGCTGACAAACTGCAAGGCGGTGAAGCTCCTGAAGGCGGCGCACGCCGCCGCCGCACATCCGCCGCACCGGAAGAAGCCGAAGAGGGTGGTGAAGGTGGTTATCAGGAGCACGACGACGAACCGGCTGCGCCGGTTACTCGTCCACGGGGGACAACAGCCAGTCCCGCCCGGCGGCCCACGTCGGCACCGGCGGCAGTTGATGAATCCACGGAAGCTCCGCCGGAAGACGATTCCAATCCCGAATTAAACCCGGAAAAGCCTGCTCCGCGCCGTCCAGCGGCTGCGGCGGCCCCGGCAGAAGTGGTTGAAGCTCCGGCTCCGCCAGTTCGTCGTTCGGTTCCGGCCCCGGCAACCAAGTTGGCTCCTTCACCCAATCGGACACGGGCCGTCGCTTCCGAAGCAACGGCTGCGCCGCCCGAAGAAGTGGGCGAAGAGGAAGATTTGCCGGAAGAGGCGACCGATCAAGCTCCGCCCGCCGACGCGCCGGTGGAGCAAGCTGATGCGGGCGCGCCAGAACCACCCGCTGTTACCCGGCGAGGCGGTATGGGCACGCAAATCAAAGGCAAAATTGACAGCTTAACCAAGCGTGGCGCATGAGCAAAAAAGTACCAGCAGATTTGCAGGACTTCGTGCTGGCCAGCATGAATCGACACGCCCCCAGCAGTGCTGAATGGGGCACGTACGAAGTGTCGGCCAGTAACAAACTCATTTTGTCGAAGATCAAGTATGTCCTGACCACGGGCATTGCGTCATTCGACGAAGTATCGGGCGGTTTTCCCTTTGGCCGGATTGTCGAATACATCGGACTGGAAAACAGCGGCAAAACCGCGATGGCGATCCGCACGGCGATCCGTGCTCGTGAAGGTTGCATCAGTCAGGTCGTCCGGGATGAAAACGGCACTTTGAGCTACCACCCGCTGAACCCGGACGATTACGACGTGGCGGTGCTTTACATCGACAACGAAGGTTCCTTGGACGAGGACAACAAGCTCATTGTCGACGGCAAAAAACTGGATGTCATCACGGGCCGCTGCGACACCATCGAAGGGGTTTTCAAGATGACCAACGATTTTCTGGATGGTGCCGAAGCAAGGGCCGACGCCAATGCCGACGCCGCCGAAAAATCAGGCAAGGAACCCAAACTGCAATTTCTCGTCATCATTGTTGACACGATTGCCAGCACCAGTTCCCGCGAAGAACTGGCGGCAGCGTGGGGCAAACGCGACTTCCCGCGTGTACCCGGAGAAATCAGCAAGGGCTTCAGCAAGATCGTCCGGCGCTTGAACGTGATGAACGCCTGCATGATCTGCACCAATCAGGTGCGCACCAAATTTCAACAAGGCGCGCCGGTCACGGGCGGACGCAGCGGCAGTGGCGCGCCCCAAAGCTGGCAATTTTCGAGTCCGGGCGGTTATGCTTTGAAGTTTTACAGCACGCACCGGATTTTTGTGCAAGCGCTGGCGTCTAAATACAAGCTGCTGCCCGACGCCAAGTTTCCGGCAGGGCTGCTCATTGCCTTTCATTCGGTCAAAAACCGGCTGCGTCCGCAGGACAGGGATGGCCGCATGGTTCTGCTTTACGACAAAGATCACGGCGGGTTGAACAACGAATTCAGCTTGCTGGAAAACCTGATCTTCACGGGCTTCATCGAAGTGAGCAAGGAAAAGGGCACGGATTTCACGTGTAAATTTGCCAAGAATGGCATCGTGCCCACGACCTTTGGCGAGGCGCAGGTTAAAACCACGCTCGACGAAGACGACGACGCGGTCAAGCCCCGGCGGGCCAGCCGCAAAGACCCCGGTTTCAAGTACCGTTCCGAGTGGCCCAAGTTTTACGCGGAGCACAAGGACGACATTGAAAAACTCTGGCAAGCGGCTGTCGTCTATACGTTTAACACGCCCGGACTGGATGGGGCCGTCCTCGCGGATGATGATCTGGTGGAAGACATAGAGGAGACCTGATTTATGGCAAACATCGAATACGACATGGACAAGGAACTGGAACACGACGTGGCCAGCATGATCGAAGACGCGGCCCTCAGCGAATTTGAGGCTTTGCGGGAACTGAGCATCATTGTGCTGCCGTGTATGCGCATACGCATGGACAAGGATGGCGAAAGCCAACCGTGTACAGGTGAAGCGGTTTCGGTCAAGCGCATTGGGCCGGTGGAGCGTTTGTTCATGTCCAAGAAACCACATTTTATACTGGTCGTTGATTATGGCGCATGGAGCGCCGCCGACGAACAGCGGCGCAAGATCATGTTGCACCGGGGATTGATGCGACTCGTGGCTGAAAAAGATGACGACGGCATTCATCTGAGTACGCGCACGCCGGAAATCGTCGAATTTATTCGCACGGTGGAGCGCTTCGGTGCCTATACGGAGCAATTGCTTAATTTGCGTGAAGCTTTTCGCAATTCAGTCAACCGCATTCTGCCGACGGTGGAGGCCGTGGAAGAGGTTGCGGAAGAGGCCGTGGATAACTCGGTGGACAATTAGTAAATAGGTGTGGATAAATTTGTCATGTATACGTCACGAAATTTCTTGAGAAAATTTTTAACCCAGTTACAAACGACAGTAACACTGTTGCAATAAATTTTTTATGAGCGACGAGACCAAACCCAACTTCATGCGATACCAGCGGGTGGCTGACGTGATCGCAACCGAACCTGCACTCAAAGCACGAATGGGCGGCAAAACCGAGGTAGTCCTGAAACCCAATGGGGATAAAGTCGAGTTTCCGAAGGAAGTGGTGGACGTGACGGAGCGTATTCACGCCAACGGCCACGATGCCAGTTTCTATGGCAAGGACAAGATCGTCCAACTGGCAATTGATATGATTCTTCACGGCGGCAACGGCAGTATGGCGGCACTTCCCAAGGCTGAGCCGAAAATTGAACCCGCCGCATCCAAGACAAGAAAAAAACGGCGCAAAGTTGCAGTTCAAAAGCCTGCGGTTCAAAAGGCTGCCGTTCCAGAAACCACCGCTGCAAAACCAAAAAAGCCGGGAAGGAAACGGCAGTCCGTGTCCAAAGTCGAGGTTCCCAAAACGGCACCGGTGGAGGCGGAAAAACCGAAAGTTGAGCCTGCGCCGCCAGCGCCCGCCGAGAAAAAAGCGCCAGCGGAACGCCCCAAGCGCCCCAAGCCACATCAGGCGGAGCCGATCATGGTGACGGTTGCTTCACCGCCCACGCAGGCGCAAAATAGCGTGGTGCCCTTTGCCGTTGGTTGCGCGGTCAACAGCAATTTGATCTGCGCGTCCCAGTTGCTTGAAATTCATGACCGGACACTCGAAGGTAAGGAGATCAAAGAACGGCTGGACAAAATTATCGATGAAATCAATCGTCGGACGGTGATTCCCAGCGCCAGCCGAGGTTAACGCATCTGTAGCGGATGAAATCGATATGCCGAGGGTTAAAAAAGAAGCAGACGTAAACGAGCACATTTTTCCTGCCTCGCAATTAACGCCACTGGCGGTAAAGTGGAAGGAACTATCCGCCGCCGGGCGGCACAAGGAGGCCATGCTGGTCTTGGAGCAGATTGTGGAGGGTTCCACGGCCATGTTCGAGCGGTTGGCCCAGTACGAGGATTTTCATTACACCGTTGATTTGCCGATCTTGGTGGGAGCCGCGCAGGAAAAAGTCGTCAAGTGGCTGATCAAGTGGCAGCCCAAAAAAGGACGGCTTTTTTCGTGGTTTAGCAAGTGTGCCAAAAATGCCTTCCGCTCCGAACTGGTCAAGGTCAACCAGTATCGGAAACGTTTCCACGTCACCAGTGAGCATCTGGAAAAGTTTTATGGCGTCGAGGATCACGAGGTCGACAAGCATGATTTGGCCAAGGAAGTCCGGGACAAGATTGAAAACATGACCTGCCGCTGGGGTGATCCACAGGAGATCGGAGCCATTCGCTACCTGATCGAGTGCGTAATTGACGACGACGAGCACGACAAGCACGCGGCCATTCGTTCAGCGGCCTACGCCTATGGCATTAGCCACGAATTGTCCAAATTCTTTTATTCATGGGCGCTGTCGGCGTTGCGGCACGCCATGTACGACCGCATCCACATGCCATTTACGGAACAGGATTTGTTTGTGGCGGCGGAGAGTTACGATCACATTGTTGACCTGCGGGAAATCCTCACGTGGGAGCAGATCAAGCAGTTGATCGCCATCTGGGGCGGCAAGCGCTTGAAGATTCCCACGATCAACCATCTGGCCAAGCTCAAGGAAAATTACGCGCTGTATCACGCTGTAGACAAGAGCGACCAAGACCCGGATGCCGTGGCGGAGATCGCCAAAAAATTCAAAAAGACGCCCCGGTCGGCGCAGCAAATTTTTGAAGAAATGGTGGACACGCTCGATCCCCGGCGTTATGGAGAGTACTCGATCTATGACGAGAATAATGACATCTGAACTTTTCGAGCAGATGCGGCCCAGTATCCGCCGATATTCGTTGATTTTTAAAGAATCCACGCTGCGACCGCCGGTGCTGGATGAAATGATGCCGGACATTTCGCGACTGATCGCCTCGGTCGCCCAGCGCTTTTCCGACCACACGTCACCCCACCTGCAATTTGACGAAATGGTGGGCGAGGGCCGGTTAAAGTTGGCCGAACTTTTGCATCGCGGCGAACTGGATCGCCAGCACAGTCGCGCCGACTTCTTCAAATTTTTCAAAGCGTCCATCAACAATCAGGCCCGTAGCCGGGTGCAAAAATATCGGTTCACCGAAAAGCGCACTGGAGTCAAACCACCGCCACGGGGACAGCGCTTTCTGCCCAAGGTGGTCGATCCCGACGATGACGCCCCGCCGGTGCCGGAATACCACAAGAGCGTCGAACTGAGCCTCGACGATCCCGATTTGAATTTGCAGGTGCCTGACGAAGGCAGCCGCCCTCACGAAACGCTGCATGAGGTTGCCGATGAATATGCCGTCTTGCTGACCGAAGTAGAGAAATTGGTTTTTAAGCAATTGATTCAGGCCAACGATCTGGCCTACGGTTACGCGCTGCTGGATGCCTACTTCCACAAGAAACCCGGAAAAACTTCGGTCAAGATCAAGCACGAGCACATGGCCAAGGGCATCGGTTTAGCGCCCGAACTTTTTGAAGAAGCTGTTCTATCCATACGAGTAAAAATCAACAATTACCGCAGTATGAGCGAAGAACAACACGAACAAAATTCCCGGCACAGCGCCATCCTCTCCCAATTGAAAGAAGTTTTTGGTCTGCAAATCCCGCCGGTGGCTGATGACATCTTGACGCGGCGGTTGCTGACTTTGGCGGCACGGGATCAGTATTTGAAGGTCAACAAGCAGGTGGCGGAGATGCTCGAAGAAGTGGGAGCCAAAATCCCGACCGTCCTCGGCCATGAACTTTCGTGCTACGGCGTGTTGTATCAGAAAAATCACCGCATCTGTAATTCGTGCGGTTTGCGTTTTAGCTGCGCCACCGAGGCGGCCAACGTCGGGCTGACCAAGATCACCATCAGCCCCAAGCTGCTGGGAGCGCGCCAGATTCGGATACCGGCCATGTTGCCCGCCGTGGAAGGCGAGACGCCTGCGGCAGCCGATTCCAAAGACAGCGAAGTTATCGCCTACCTCGAAGAGACCTTCCGCAAAATTGTGTGGAAGGGCGAAACATGGTTCAGCCCGGTGGAGTCCGAGACCAAAGATCGGCATTTTATTTTTTGCACCGGCGCGCAGCCCGTACCGCTCAAGCTGCGGTTCTGCAATCCCAGCGAGGAACTGAAAACCAAATTGACAGCGGGCGGCAGGGGTTACTGGTTTGCCCCGGACAATCTGACCTTGCGCGAAACACTCGCTTTGGTTGACCAGCACGCTAAAGAAAGCTGTCAGTGACGCCCACGCGTGTAATTCTTATGGCCAAGCCCATTGACCCCGTTCCAGAGGATGCCAATCTGACCCGTTTTCAGGCCCAGATCAAATTGGGTCTGTTCGCGACGCACGATTGGATCATGTTTGCGTTGATTCTTTTCAGCTTGCTGGCCATCGGGGCGTTTGCCGTCACTGGGCAGTTGACGTGGATCAAGGCGGCGGTACTGCTCCTGTGCTCGTGCCTGTTTGCCTTGGCGTGGTTGATCGTGCTCGTTTACCGCTGCCTCGTCTTCATCTTGGACGCGCACTCCGACATCGGGCTTTTGCCAGAGGCGGCGGCGCGCATCGCTGTGGGTTATTTTGAAGGCCGCCCACCCAAAACGTAAGCTGTATACACCCGTATGAAACTTAAAGTAGTTCAGCTTGAAACAGATTGGATGACGAACTTAAAACGTCCAGAATTGGGTAAGGAATGGGCGATTATTGACGAAGACCACAACGATTGCCCGGTCGTCTGTGTGGCTGTTACAGCGATTTCAGATTATCCGATGGAAGCATTGGAGGATATTTTAACTGTAATGTGCGAAAGATTCAATGTTTTTGAACCGTCTGAAAAGGTTAAACTAATCTTTGAGCACTGAAGACACGCGGTACTCGTACACTCTTTTTACCCATGTGTAAAATTCAAGTTGTGGCATTTGTCGTTTAGCGTAGTTGCAAGTTTTACAACAGGGAACGGAGTTATTGACTGCGTAACCCAGTGTGTTGTTGATCCGATCTATCCCGTTGTGTTTTACAATGCCGTTAAAAACGTTGGGTCGGTTTAAACGGCTTTTGTTGTTTCCTTGAACAGGAGTCGCGCCGCAGTAAAAACAATTTTGCTGTGTAATTTTGCAGAAATCGTCAAAATTAAGCTCGAAATTTATGCCTCGTATTTTGGCATTCTTTTCGTAATAGCCGAAGACGTAGCGCATGTACGCCAAGCCTTCTGGCTTTCTGCCACGTGGTTTGCTCGACAAAGATTCAATGAATAAGCAGCCACAACTTTTGGTTCTTCCTTCTGTAAGATGCGCCGTCCTAACTATTGTTTTATTGCCGCAATCGCAAATGCAATGCCACATTGTATACATACCTGTTTTGGTTCGGACAGACTGGCTGGGCTTTACTACGATCAATCGTCCAAATTTTTTGCCGATTAAATTTATGCGTTTCATTTGGTTTATCATTAACTACACTGGTTTATGACTTCTTGCGTTGGAATTTTAACATACAGACGTTTGGGCGCGCTTCAAACCATGATGGAAGGTTTGCAAAAACATTGCGCACAATATCCAACAGCTATTGCAGAAGACTGTGGTCAACGTGATGGAACCGCAGATTTTTTGCAAAAAGGCCGAAAACCGTCACCACGCAAAGACCTGTTGGCAACAGAGTACGTTGTGCCTGATGCTCCAATGGGCGTAAATTACCCGAATGTACGAGTATTCATGGGTGACAGGAACCTCGGTGTCACCGGAAATACTAATCGTATTATTCGATGGTTCATGGACGAAACGGATGCTGATCATCTGTGTCTGTGCAACGACGATCTGTTTGTAGACGGCGACTTCGTGAAAGCCTACGCCAGTGCGCACAACGACCTGAGCGTCGGCCTTTTTTGTTTTTGTGATTTCGACAAAGCCTCACCCGCCATTTCCGGCAATCCTGAATCGTACAAGTGGACGACTTATCCGTGGCGCGGGTACAAGGTTAAATTGCTGCCTCGCTTTACGGGCATCATGCTGTCCATCACGCGTTCCTTGCTGAAAAAGGTGGGTTACTTTGACGCGGCTTTTGGCAAATTCGGCGAAGAGCACAGTGACTTTACCATCCGGTGCCGCTTGGCCGGAGGCATCAAGCTCGAAGGGCAGGACATGAACTGCCTTGACGTTGAGCACAAGCTATTGCGGCATCAGGATGTGGAAACTTCGGTTCAGGGCACCGTGCGCAAGTGCGCCGACGAAGAAGCTGCCACCATTATGCGTCGTTGCACTGATGGTTACAAGTACCGGCACTACTATCGTCCCTATCTGCTCCTGCGGCCCAAATTTGCCAATGGTTACACCGGCGGCGGTATCTCCGTCGATGATTTGCTGGAGTCTGACTGCAAGTTGGTGACGGACTTGGTGTAGTTATGGCATGAAAAATAATTGGATCGGCAAAGTGCTCGGCGAAGACGCTACGCCAGCGCCGCCCGCGCCGGTAAAACCAGCCCCCTCGATTTTGCAGCAGGTGCTCGGCGAAGAAGAAGAAGAGGAAAAAACTGAGCCGAAGGAAAAACCCAAAGCCGAGGAAGCACCCAAAGCCGCCGAGGCGGAACCTGCGCCCGAAACCGATGCAGACACGGCTGCCGCCGTTGCCGAACCCGGTGAGCCAGATCACGTCAGCGATCCCGTCCAAGTCCTCGCTTCCCTGTGGTCAAGCGGCGGCAAAATGGACGTGGCCATCAAGCTTTTGACCGAACCGGTCAGGTACACCGACTTTATTGGCTTGGTGCAGGCCATTGGCCCTGAAAGCGCCTTGGAACTGGGCCAAATACTGGACGATCTGGTCGAGGGACAGGGCGGCGACGGCGCGCCACCGGCGGACAACATCTTGTCCCGCGTGGATGGTTTCAAAAAACAGCGTATCGGAGCCGAAGACGGCGAAGTTCCTCAGCGCTCAGCCGGGGACGATCTGGCGGCAGTTACCCAAAGAGAATGAATCCGTTTTTAGCCAAAGTCACAGGCCGGATACAGGAAGACGACGCAGTGCCGGTACCGGCGGGCGCAGTCACCCGGCGCACGTATCGTGACCGCATGATCCAGCAGCGGCAGGGACGGCGGGCCGAGGACGAAGATTCCACCGCGCTCAAGCGGGTCGTTGGTGAAGCAAAGGACACCAGCATCATCCCGGACAATGCCGAGGAGATCAACGACATGGGTCTCTCCGTGCTGCCCAAAACGATGAAACCGATCAAGGACGTGGTTCAGGAACCCTCGCATCCCAGCGGCGACCGCGAAAAGCTGATGACGCCTTACGCTGCGCTGACGGCCCCGGATGCCACGCCGGGGGCCATGACTCCGCTCGATCCTTCCAAAGTGCCCGGCAGTACCACCCAGAGCTTCACGGCAGCCGAACTGGAAAAAGCCGAGCCTGAACAAGAGGTTGCCCCGGAAGAAATTGAAGGGCCGGGCGTCGACAAGGCCACGCGGGCGATGGATGTGATCTTGGGCCGCACACGGGCCGGAAAACCCGCTGCTGACCGCGCTGAGGCCCAAAGAGCAGGCGCTATTACGTCTGAGGCTGCTGCGTACGCTGCTTTAAAGGTTGATCCGCCGGGCATGGCTGAAACTGTCGGGGCGGCCATGGTACCGGGGACACCGATGCCGGAACCAACGCCGGGTGATGGCAAGAGGATTTGCGAAGCTTTCCGGCACTTTATGGGCTGACGGCCCGCCTGCTGCTATGCCAGAAACTGAAATTCCAACTCCTAAGCTGGACAGCAACCTGCACGTCGTGGTTACGCGTGAGCCGTTCATGGATTTTTACAACCTGACACTCGATGATGGCACCACGGAGGAACTTGAACTGGAAGAGTGTAAACAGTGGTTTAAGGAACGTGGGGCCAACATGGACAAGCTGGACAAGGTGATGGATCACGTCTGGAATTTTTACCGGGCGGAGATCAATATCGTCAATCCCAAGGAACCGCCCCGTCCCAAATTGGCGCACGCCCCGAAGGTCTAAAAAAGCATCCCCGCAACCTCGATTTGTATACGTAGTATAAGCCTGTTGTAATCAGTTAGTTATGCCAAGTATACTTCAATTTTGCTTTGTTTTTTGTGTCATCGGGATTTCACGGTTTCAGTTAGTTTTCAAGTGTCTTAGATGCAGTTCCTCGATGTTTACACCGGCCAAGGAGCTTTATGCGTGTTTACAGCAAGCAGTTTTCTGCCGTAACACGACATGCGACAATATCTTGTTGAAGGCGCGACCGGTGCTGTTCCTTTTTTTGTAGACAGGACAAAACCGTTTGTATTTGAGACCCGCACGGACGGCGCGTCCACGTCAAGAATTCCCGGTCGTTTTTCCATTTGTGATTGCGTCAACGGCAACAATCGGCGCTATTCCAAGAAGGTCTGGGAAAAGAACCTTCAAAACGGTTCGGTGCTCCGGGAGTCGATGAAGCGCAATGCGGCCTTTGGCCTTCTGGAGCATCCCAAAGACGGCATCGTCACCCTGCTTTCCCCCATTTCCCACCACGTTACTGAAGCTGACCTCAAAGAAACCAAAGACATCACGGGTAAAACGATCTACGAAGTCCACGGCACCATCGAACTTCTTGAAACCCCCGAAGGCGGCAAGCTACGGGCTTTGATCGAGGGCGGCTACAACCCGATGGTTTCCAGCCGGGGTTATGGCTCGCTCGAAAAAGGGACGGACGGCGTGGATAACGTGTGTGAGGACTACATTTGCGAAGGATGGGACGTGGTGATCAAGCCTTCCTTCGAGACAGCGGAACTCACCCCGGTACGCGATCAGCCAGTAGTCGCTGCGGAATCCAGAAACAGTCTCAAGGCGAGCGATCAAACCGTACTGGCTGAAGCCGCCACTAAAATGAATTTGAAGGAATCTCCTTCAACTGGTGCAGAAATCACCCCTGCCGCCAGCGCACAAACAAAAACAAAACCTATGGAAATCAACGAAGTAAGAAGCCGTGTATCGGCGTTGCGGACGGCTGTGGAATCGTGCCCGTCTGACCCGAATCGCATCAATGCGCTGCGGGAGGACATCGACTCAATCGGTCGGGAAGTTTCCCAGTATCGTGCCGCTGATCCGGCCAAAAATGATTGGGATGCACAAAAGCTGCATCGCGAACTCGACAGCCTGAGCAACAAGCTGGGCGAGACTGCATCGGCTCCGGCCAAGCAAGCCAAGAGGCTGTCGGAGAACAACACCAAGCTGATGAAGGTCATCAATGCCGTCGCCCAGACGGCGCTGACGTACAAGAAAAAGCTTGGAGAGGCCCTCAAAACCGTCACCAGCAACACCAAGATGATCGAGGAGTTGACCCGGCGCGGTCAGGGCTGGCAATCACTTGCCGAAACCCGCAAGCAAAAGTACGCCACGCTGGAGGATGATTTCAATACTTCCTGCGAGGCCCTTGACCTGATGCGGGATCGCTACCACGAAGATGTCACCGAACTGGGTCGGCGCATCATCGTGCTCGAATTCAAGGAAAAGGCGCAGACTCCCGAAATCCAGAAGTCGTTGAAGGAAGCCACGCGCCTGCGTCACATCGCGGCCATTCGCGAGACCTTGGAAGGCAAAAAGCCGGTCACCGAGGAAGGTGACAAGGGCAAACTGGCTGGCGCGGGCCAGCCCAAGGAAGGCGAGGAAGCCACCACGGTCAAGAAAGAGGGCCAAGGCAAGGGCACCGGCGAAAAGGGCGATCTGGTCGCCAAGGAACCCGGCAATGTGGCACACGAATCCAAGGGCGGCCAACCGGCGACAGCGTCGGTGGCGGAGTCCAAGGATGCTCCAAAGGATTCAGCAACCGCTGATAAAGCCCCGGCTACTACGTCCGTGGCTGAGGCGAAAATTCTGCTCAGAGAACGTGACCCTCGTGGGATCACGGAGTCGTATGAGATGGTCAGACGGCTGAGCACAACCGCCAAGTAAAAACCACAACCATCAACAAAACAACAATAAGAAAAACCTATGGTTATTCTAAATGAATCGGGAAGACCGATGTTGGCGTCGGATGGCGGTCACATCAGCCGCTTTACCGACATTCTTGAGTGGGGCTATCGACTGGCCGAAACGCCGGTCGGCGTCCCCGAAAAAAGTCCTCGCGGCCTCTGGGAGGCTCGCGGCTGGAAAGAGTTTGTCGCCCACATGCCGGAATACAAACGGCCTCTGGCGGCGATCATGCTCGAAAACTGCCGCAGCCGCTTTGGCCGGTTGGACGAAGTGACGCGCACGACCTCTCTCGGCACTTTCGATAAATGGATTTTTCCAATTATCGCGAACATGTCCGAGAACGACGTGATCGATCAACTGGTTGCGTTGCAACCGATGGCTGGCCCGGTCAGCCAGATCGTCTACATGGACATCGTGACTGGCCGTCGCAAAGGCCGCACTCCGGCAGGCGCTCCGATGTGGCGTGCTCTGCAAGGCGCAACTGACCGCGACGATGACGGTGACGAAATCGTTCAGGACGAGACGGGAACCAGCAATGGTTCCGGCGTCATTGTCTTGGAGTGGACGCCGATCCGCCCCGGTACTCTTACCGGCAGCGTCAGCACGACAAACATTGCTGACGATGGCAACGGCAACATCATCAACACGTCGACCAACGCGACAATCGGTACGGTGGTTTATCAGGGTACCGGCGCGGGCACGGTCACGGTTAGCACGCTGACCTCGGCGAGCTACGACATCAACTACGCGTTCAACTCTGAAGGCAACCTTGCCATTCAGGATTATGAGATGAAGCTGTCGTCCACGCCGGTCACGGCCAAGGTGATGAAGCTCAAGACTCTCTGGTCGGAAGAAGCCGATCAGAACTTGCAAGCAATGTATAATATCAAGGCGGAGAGCGTCCTGCTCAATGCTTTGACGAATGCGTTGCAGTACCAGAAACACCGTCAGGTTATCTTCGACCTGCGCGCCAAGGCTGACGCTGGCTTCGTTGTGTGGGATGCGATTCCCCCGACGAGCGTCAACTACCAGACGCACAAGTTCTCGATCATCGACGCGTTTGAAACCGCGAGTAACTTCATCTTCGGCGCTACGAACATGGTGGCCGGTAACTGGTTACTGTTGGGCCTTCAGGCCGCGACGGTCGTTGCCACGCTGCCGCAGTTCGTACCCAAGAACAACCGGACACAGATGCAGGGTATCACCTACATCGGCGACCTTGGGAACAAGAAGGTTTTTGCTGATCCTCACTATCCCAACAACGAGTTCCTCGTTGGGCACAAGGGGGATCAATTTTTGACAACCGGTTATGTGCTCGCCGAGTATCAAAAATTGTACACAACGCCCGACATCGTCCTGCCGGACTTCATCCACCAGCGCGGGTTTGCGACCAGCTTCGCCCGGAAGATGGTGAATTCAAAAATGTACTGCCGTGGCCTGATTCAGAACAGTCCTACTGCGTTTGGTCAGACCATTGGATAACAGTTACTTACACAGTAATTTCACCGAGGTCAACAATAAAATGTTGACCTCGTTTTGTTTTATGTTATCCTTTGTTTATGAAGAGCGAGTACACGAATGAACAGTTGATTGAACATGCCAAACAATTTGGAACCCGCGCTGATTGGCGGGCCGCAGGTGAAGTAGAACGTGGAGCAGGGCACCAAAGTCATTATGGCTGTGCAGTAAAGCGCGGCAGTGAATTTATACGCACATGCTGTGCGCACATGCCCAGTATGCGCGGTAAATTTACGCCTGTTCAGTATTCGGAAGAAGAAATTGCAGCGTCTGCTGCTAAGTTCAAACACCGTAATGACTGGAAAACTACGGAACCAAATTATTATCAAGCGGCGCATAGGCGGGGCCTTGTGGACAAGGTTGCAAGTCACATGGTGCCGCAGGCGCACCCCTATTCCGGCAGCTACATCGTTTATGCCTACGAATTTATTGACCGGCACGTTTACGTCGGCCTGACCTTCCTGCCCAAAACCCGCCATGGCCAGCACATGCAGCGCGGCCCGGTTCACAATCACATGCAGGTCTGCGCCCAGTATACCTATAAAGTGATTCAGGACGCGCTTGGCAGCCCGCAGGAAGCCGTCCTGTGCGAGCGCCAGTGGATTACCCAGTACAAGGCCCAAAACTGGCAGATGCTCAACGAAGCTGAAGGTGGAAGCCTTGGCACCGTCCAGATCACCAAGTGGACGAAAGAAGCTATCCTTGCCGAGGCCAAAAAGTACACTACCAAGCAGGAATGGATCGACAACAGCCAGATGTCCTACCGGCTGGCCAAGCGTGAAGGCTGGTTCAATGAAGCCGCAGCCCACATGCCCAAGCGGGTGTTGGGCATCGGTGCAGGCCGGATCGTATCAAAAGCTACCCGCCGTAAGCAGTGCGCTGCCAAGCTGGGCAAAAAGCTCACGCAGGCGCACAGGGAATCAATTTCAGAATCAATTACCAATCACTGGAATCAAGTTCATGGCGGCGTGGTCGTTTAGATTTTTTTGTAAAACTCATGCCACGCAGATCGCACGTATCTTCACCGGTTAAGCGTCGTGCAATACTGATACCAATTCTGGTTATCCACCATGCAATACCGTCACGAATATGTTCGGGCACACCAAACGTTTCAAGTTCACTTTTATTTTCAGAGTAATGAATTTCTTCGCTGAATTCAGCACAGATGGCTTCAGCTAAATGACCATGCTCTAATGCGTGGCAAATTCTACAAAGTGAAATTAGATCATCGGTAAATTGGTGCTCAAGACCGTGATGTTCGTAAGTTTTGTGATGCGTATCAAGTACGATTGGACGTTCTTGCTTACAGCGTGTGCAGGTATGTCCGTCGCGAGCATCAACAAATTTTGACACTGTCGCCCAATAGGATGTATGCAGAAATTTAGTATAATCCATGCTACGTATACATTCTGACAAAACAGCTAAGTCTATGCCTTTAACGTCCTGTTGAAGAAGTTCCCAGCTATTGCGCACCGTTATTTCCAAAGTCGGATTAAGCCACGCTGCAATAAAACGCTTGGTCAGGTGATCCGCGTGTGCGTACTTGGTAAGCGCTTCCTCGGCTGTTAATTTGAGATATTGTCGAGGCATAAGCTATGTTCCAATCCTCCATTCAGGTGCTACCCAGTTTGACTCGAAATCCAGTGGTTCAGATAGGGAAAAAATGTGAATAAATTCGTTGTAAAAAGCGTCTATGATTACAGGATGTGTTTTGGCGTCCACGATCAATGCGTTTTCCAGTGAATGTCCGGCATTGACCGTCCAGTTATAGCTGCCTGTCCATAGAGTATGCGGTACAAATTCACTACTTTTGTGGTCAGCTTTGTGCTCCACTATATCACCAAAAAGAGCAAATTTATGGTGCATTCGTGGAAAGGCAGCCTTGCGTGTTGAATTGTAATTGCCCATGCAACGGATGCCTCCGCCATCGCAACTACCGCAGACCGACAGTGTACGACCTACGCGGATAATCCAGCCCAAGTTACGGTCTTCAATTTGGCGATATAAGTCGGCCAGATGCTGTTTCCAGTCCGAGCGTTTGTGGCTGTCAATGTCTGGTCGCCACAAGTCTTCCTTTTGCACTACAATAGCAGTTTCCGGGCACAAAGCCAGCGCTTCAAGAATAGATTCATTGGTTAGCCACGCCACGCAGCCAATGACAGCTTTTGATTGGCTGATCATTTCGACCAGTCGATCTTCAAAGTTGTTAAATACTACTTCTATACCGTTGGCTTCCAGAAGTAGACCGTTGTGACGAATTTCGTCTCCTACAATCGGTATATCAGATCGATTTGGAGCTTCGGCGGGCCATAACTTATTGAGATTTTCGTAGGGCATATAAACTGTTGATTTATTCAATGGTTTTCATCGCCGGATACGCTTCCAGATCGTGGCCAGCATGATGGACACTGGCATTTTTCGTCTTTAAAGCCTCTGTTTTTTAATTCTTCCATTTTGCGCAGCATGTCGGTGTCAGGTAGGCCAAAGCCCAAACTTTCTAAAAGAACGTAGGTGGTGTCTTTTTCCAGTTTACATTCAAATGTCAGCTTGTTTAGCTTAGCTTCGTAGCTGTTCTTGGCAGATGCTTGCAGTTTTTTCAGAGCAGCAACAGTAGCGTAATGCGGATAACAGCAGAGATACTGGTCAATAAACTGGCCGAATGTCATTTCAAGAGCGTACAGTGCTCCTTCATCTGTATCTTTAAATTGCTCCAAGTACCTGTGAGCAGCAGTGTCTATCTCCTCCATCGTACCGCACAGGATCGGCACGGGTTCGCCGAGGATAGGATCAGGCAATCCAATTACATCAGGAATACTTGAGTCATAGAGCAGCCAACCACAGATTACTTTGCGCTCTGAATCACGCTCCATAGCATATTGATAAAGTTGGCCTTGAACCGTATTCGTATCATGAAGATGGCCGCTCCTTTCCGTTAAATCAAAAGCTGACATTGTTTTCATATAATGTGTATACAGCGCACAAAATGCTTATGTCTATAAGAACATATTCACAAGCTGTCCACAGTTACTCCACAGGCGGCTTTGGTATTTTTATCCATGCCCCACACTTTGGGCAACCGATGGTCGTAGTGGCTTTCAGCCAGCCCGGATCACACTCGAACTCAAACCCGCATTTGGTGCATTTGACCTTGGGGCTGTCAGGATAGGGAATTTTGTCGGAATCAAGACCCATGTGAAATTAAAATCCAAGCAGTAAATTTCCAGCAGAAAGCCATAACAGATACAATCACGGATATTTTGAGTAGTAACCGGTGCTGATTGTGCGCTTCGTCAGCTTTGGTAACGTCATTACCTATTTCTCTTGTATAAGACAGTGTAGTCGCTGTCAGAAGTTCTTCTGGTTTTGTTTTTATGGGACTGAGAAGCTCTTCTGAAGCTCTGATTGCTTTTATTCTATTTGAAATTATACCGCAAACAATATCCCAGCTTTGCAGTCCTTTCCATCCAGATAGCAGTGCCAAGAAACCAGATACCGCTTGTAAATAAAGGTGCATTGACATCCACGAATTAGCCGGAGACAAAAGTGAGACATTGATCGTATATGCAAGGATTGCTCCAGCAATAACAATAGTAAGTCTATCTAATTTACTGCGAAATTTTAGATAGTCATTGGCTCGATTGTATTCGTTCGCATTTAGAGTCAGTTGTTGCTCTGCGTATTGTTGTTGGCCGCTGATCATTCGTTGTTGTTGTGCTCGTGCTTCGTTTTCCAGCACAACAACAACACGATGTTCGATTTCTTTGATTTGCTCAGGTGTAAATGGCATATTCTTACCCACAAGTTTCAGGCAATTCTTTGTAGTTTTCCCTGCGCCAGACCTGAAACAGCGTCTGCCTGCCATCCCACAGGTAGGGCATGAAAACCTGTGCCAATTCAGCCTGTTGCATCTCGACCAGACTCAGTTGAACCTCGATCCAATCCTGCACCAGCTTCCATGCGGTGCGCTCGGCCTGCTCCCGGACTCTGGCTTCAGTGCCGGTTTGGGGCTTGTGGATTTTCTTCATCAAGGCTTCGTATACAGCGTCCGTGTTGGCAGGCAGGCGGATCGTCACCAGTTTCTTGTTGGGCAGGTAGATGCCAAAGCACAGGGCGATCAGACGACCGTTATCGTAAGCTTTGGTGATGTCCGTCGCGTTGGCGCGGGCGATGATTTCTTCTATCCGGCTGATGGTTCGTGACACCGGGACATCGCTGGTGTAGTTCTTCAGCATATTTTAGTTTTAGTAGATTACACTGTGTACTTATTGCATGAAAATCATTTGTACTGAATGCAAAGAACCTAAAAATCCAGAAGAACTGGTTAAGAATAGGAAAGTTTGTAAAGTTTGTCGCGTACGTAGAACTGTGCTTTGGCAACAGCGTAATAAGGAGAAGATTGGAGCAAAAGGTAAACGTTGGCGTGAAGAGCATAAGGAGCAAATTAAAGCGTATCACAAGCACTGGTATGCAACACATAAAGAAGCACATAAAGCGCGAGTGCAATCTGCTGCGCAGTTAAATCGCCAAAGATTTATAGCTTGGAAGGCTCAACAACACTGCTGTCGTTGTCCTGAAAATCACCCAGCTTGTTTGGAATTTCATCACCGTAACCCGGCACAAAAAGAAATGAACATTTCGCAAGCTTGGAGGCTAGGATATTCTTGGGAACACTTGATGCGTGAAATAGCAAAATGCGATATTTTATGCGCTAATTGTCATCGTAAGCTACATTACGAGGAAGGTCGAACAAATAAAAAGATTGCACGAGACTTTAAAAACGTAGACAGTTATCGCATTCTAAAAACCAATATAACCGCAGTACAACGTATTTAAACTGTGAAGGCCAGACAGTTAATCGAAGGCAGAGGCAGGCTCAAGACCATCCAGTGTGCCGATGGCTGGATTTTTTACTGGCCTGCCGACGTTATGGGCGAGCAGTATTTTGTCACGGGTACGAAGCAGGGACAAAAGCGCATTGCCTCGTCCGACCTGTCGTTGTATTTGATGGAATTAAAGCGGGTGTTGGGCGGTCAGGTACGCTCCCGGCGGCCTGCTGGTATTTAGAGTGTGGCAACACCCACACCATTTCAACTGGCCAGCCGGAAAGCGCCGCAGGTCGTCGTGACCAATGTATACACTTACGATCCGTATAATTTTCCGCAGCCGCCCGCCCGTCCCGGAGCCAGCACGACTCTTGCTTCCGGTCTCTGGCAAGGCATCCCGGCCTGCGGCCCCAATGCGGCTGGCGCGCCGCCACCAACGAAGTTTTTGGCAGTAGCCGAGACCGTGATCACAATTACCGGGAGTGCGACGCCGGACTACGGAAACAATCACGGCAATCCATAATGGCTTCCCCCACACCATTTCAACTGGCCCAGCCGCACCCGATGCCGCCACCGGTACGGCAACAGTTTGTGTTTGATCGATACAACTTCATCGTTGCACCCGTCACCAGCGGAAACAACGGGCCGAACGGCCTGCCCGGTTCCGGGGCCAATAGCGCCGGTGCGCCTATCCCGACATGCACAGCGGCGGTTGTGGTTGGCCCTTTGACGAGTGCCGGGTCAAATGCTTTGCTATTTAAGCCAGTGGAACCTATTTTTGGATGATATGAGTACTGCCAGAAGATTGATCGAACAAAAGCATCAGCCAAAGGATGATCCTGATGCTGTACGCGGCAAGGATTATCTGAAACAGATGCCCGATCCGAGAATCGTCAAAATGGAAGTCGTCTTCCGCTTTGGCGAACCGTTTGACGAAATGGGTATGCGCAATCTTATTGCGGATGTGTCAGAAGCTTTGTTGCAACATGCAAACAATGTCGGTTTTTCGCCGGAAGACAACAGTGTAGCGGAGTGTACCGTAACTCCGATTCAACCGGCGCGGGGTACCCCGGCTGGTTGGGATTTGCTGGGCTGACGCGTGTAGTTATGTCAGGTTAAAAAACCGATAAAATTATGGCATCGACGAATACAATCATTGACCTGAACACGCGCTATTGGCCCGGCCCGAACGCGGCGGGCATGGGCAAGCCGACCATTCCTGATCCCACGCTCAGTATTTCATCGGCAGGCACGCTTGCCGGTGAGGACACGTACGGGACGCACCAGACCCTGTTCATGGGGCGTAATGGCCCCGGTGTTACCCGTGATTCGGTTGGCCCGAATGTGCAGGGCGCGCAGCGGCGGCCTGCCGATTAACGATCAGTAGTAATTTAACAATACGCGCAAATCGTGGTTGGGCTTCAACCTGCGTTTTGCGCGTGTTGCGGCTACGTACAACAGGTTTACTTCGTCCCGTGGAATTGTCTTTTTGTACCCCCGCCGGGCGTCTTCCTCCGGGTCGCCCGTGCTGACCGGCAACAGATTGTCCTCTTCGTCGTAAAGACTGGCAAAATCATTGGTCAGCATCACGTTATTCCATTCGAGGCCCTTGGCTTTGTGCGCGGTGACGATGAAAACCTTGGCCAGTCGCGCCGCCGTGATGTTTTTGCGGATGTTCTCGACGTGGTTGGGCACCGCGTCTTTGTACTCGTTGATGATGTTGACGCGGGCCTGTAATTCCGGGTCAAGGCGGGCCTCAGCGAAAGCCTTCAGTTCGTTAAAGCTCTTGAAAAAGGAAATCTGCCGTTCCTTGATCTGGTCGTACAGCCCGGCGTACAGGTAAAAGACATCCATGATGGCTTCCAAAAAGGCATTGAAGCCGTCGCCACCGACCATGCACATGGGCGTCTGAGCCACGGCACAGCGGAGAGCTTGCCGGAAAATTTCAACGTTGGTGCGGCAAATGATTGTATACGGTTCGTCGCTTGGCAGGGTGTCAGGCAGTTCATCAGTGATGTCCGGGTGGCCCACTACTGGTTTTTCACAATTCAGACAGTCGATCAACAGCTTGTTGGCGGCCCCGGCGATCTTGTCACCAAAACGAAAACTCTGAGTCAGATACAGGGTGGGGGCGTCAATCATGTCCATGGCGTCAACGGCTCCCCTCCACGAATAAATTTGCTGAAATTTATCACCCACCAATATGACGCGGGTGCCGTTGGCCATCTGCTGGCGTACAATGTCCACCATTACCGGTGCCTGATCCTGTGCCTCGTCCAGCAGGATGGTTCTGGCGGGAATGACCGGCTTTGACAGTTGATACAGCTTTAAATAGCCGCTATGGGTCATGGGAAATGGGTCATTACCCCGCTTGACCTGTTCCCAGACTGCCCGTGCGCCGTCAATCAATTGACTTTCATAGCCCGCCTTGAATTTGCACAACAAGTCCGGGGCGACATGCTTGAGGCTGATCGCTTCGTCGGCGCTGTTGAGGTAGTTTTCGAGGGTTTTACAGACGAGCGTCGCGGCGTATACGTCCGCTTTCAAAAACTTCATTACGGCATAATAGCGCAGATTGCCCAGATTTCGATAAGGTCGGCCATGCGTGGCATAAGCCAGCGCGTGCCATGTTTTAGGACGGACGTTGGGGCCGAATTTCTCCTTGGCTTCGATTTCAACCGACTTGTTGAAAGCCAGATACAGCATCGGATGGTCGTGGGCGTTGGCGTACTCGACAAGGGTTGAGGTTTTTCCGGTTCCCGCCAGCGCGATCACTTTAAGGGCTTCCCCCGGTTTGACTTCTTTGCTAATGACGGCTTCCTGTTCGTCAGTCAGTGTAATCATGTTTGGGTTAGAACGGCTTTTCGTCTACACCGCCGAATATGTTTTTGCCGGGGCACTTTGTAAATGAAATATAATTGCCGGGTGCGCTCCTTGCCCAAGCCAAGTTTAGCGGCAGCCGCTTCCAGCGTCAGGTGCGCCAGCCGTTTTAATTGGCGGATGCGCAGTTTGGGCCGCTGAAGGTGTCCGAAGAGTCTCCTTTGCTGACGTTGGCGGCCATTAGTTTTTGATGGTATCAGGAAGTGTCCGCCGGGCGACGGCAATGCGGGCGATTTCCTTTTGACATTCGGCACAGGCCACGAGAATTTCACCGGAGTCTTTGGTGTAGCTGACTTCGACTTTGCCCCGGAAGTGGCACTTGCCGTGCAGGAACAAGGTACCATGGTCTTTGTGGGTGCAGCCGGGGGTTTGGCAGCCGCTGGCGATCATCCGCTCCAAATCTTCGACGTAAGAGGCCATGTTTAATAAAAAGGGGATGCCCCAAGGCATCCCCCGGTGGTTCGTTCAGGGTTAGTTGGTTTCAGCCAGTTTCATCAGGTTACCGGCACGTTTTTCGAGATCGAACCGGCGGTCGACATATTCGTATTCGCGAGCGGAGGCGGTCAGGCCCTGTACCATGTCCCACAGGGTTTCGCACTTGCCCTCTTCACGCTTGGCGTATTCAATGGCGTCGGTGACTTCGCCCACGGTGAAGCTGTACTTCTTGGCGAAGGTCTTCATCCAAGGCAGTTCGAGAACATTGGTGTCAGGTACATCGAGCACCTTGACTAGCGGCAGGCCCATGGCCTTATGTATGGCGTCTTCCATCGGTTTGGCGCTGGCGTTGCAGTATTCATCGAGAACCGGCATGATTTCGCGGTCGAACCGGGCAGGCGCGCCGCTGGTGTGCTTGATCAGAAGCTGCTGGACGTTGCTGGCACCCCAGATGATGTGGTTGCCACAAACGCCGTTGTGCAGGAATGTCATAATGCCCAGTGTCCGGTCGCCGACCTCGGAATTCCAGACAATGAAACCACGGTTGAGCTTGGCCCGTTCGCCACCTTCGAGGAAGGAGCCGCCGTCGATCATGAAAACGAAAATGTCGTGATCGGAGGCATAGAGACCACTAGGTTCAGTGGCACCGCTGCCACCTTTGACGTAAGCCAGTGGATTGTGAAACTTGCCGCTGCTGCGCTGTACAATGCGGCCAACCGCATCCACCACGTCGGCGTCCCAAATACGACCGTAGGTAGTGGAAGTCACCGCTTGCAAGGTGTTGATGCCGCCGTCCGGGTCTTTGATGGTCATCAGCTTGAACTGGGCTTTGGGAGCGCGAGCAATACTGTAATTGAGGTTGTCCGCTGCCAATTGTGGGGAGAGAGTGCGGAGATAGGATGCCGGAGCTTTCGAGACGCCGCAAAGCTGGCCGAAGCTCCAGTGGGTAGGTTCGGTGGGCCGGATGGTGTCATTAAGCAGGAGGCGGTCACCTTCGACTTTGACGTGAAGCTTGTCGACGGGAGTGTCTACCGACGCCGAGATGCTGCGCCGATTGGTTACAGCGGCAGCGAGAGCAGCGAGGGTTTGATAACGTTGATCAGCAGGCCGAACGGCCCACTGGTTGTGAGCGACCATGAGGTTATTGTTTTTCATATAACAGTGTTTATTTGTTGTCTGTTCATCCGGCTAACGGGCCGGTACCGGCAGCGGTTCCGTTACCAACTGTACGTATAATGTATACAGTGGGTAGGCAATTGTCAACAGTAAAATTTAACGTTTTTGGCCTTTTTTGAAAATCTGGTTCTTTTTACATAAACCATAATGTATTTAGTTTATGATTAAAGCCGCTTACATGTGTAAAGAATGTAAGAAAACAAAGCCAATTTCTGAGTTTTATCTGGTCACACTCAAGACCGGCGCGCAGTATCCGCGATCACGTTGTAAACCATGCTATAATACCAATTCTTTAAAAGCATTCAGCCGACATCCTGAATGGTTGCGGCGAATGCACCAGAGGAAAAAAGAAAAACGAGCCGCATTACCATTTCGATTAGAAACGCTACGTGCGATGAACTTAACTATCGAAAAAGCTTTTGAAATTTATACAGCACAGAAAGGCTTATGCGCTGTATGCCACAAGCCACCGGGAAAGCACAGATTAGCCTTAGACCACGATCATAAAACAGGAAAACCAAGACAATTTCTTTGTGCTGGCTGCAACAGTGATCTTGCTGTGCTCGAAAGCGGGGAACACCTTAAAAAATTGCAGGATTATCTGGAAAAGCATCGGTGTAGTTAAATCAAGATTATATGCCAGCACTATCAAAATCACAGCAACAGGCGGCGGCCATTGCGTTGCACGCTCCAAAAAGTGAGCTTCGTGGAGCTTCAAAACAAATGGCCACTTCGATGTCAAAAGGTGAATTGCGCAAATTCGCTAAAACTGAGCGAACAAGTCTGCCCAAGTACGTAAAAGACTCAGTCGAGCAAATCAAGGCAATGATCAGCGAAGGTCGCCATAAGGTGGGTTGTACTTGCGGGTTTTGTAAGAACATGGGCAAAGGCTTTGGAAAGAAAAAAGAAGAAGTTGAGCCGGAGGAGCCGAAGGAATCGCCTATGAGCGAAGGGCAGGACGACATCGGCAAGCTCAACATGTCGCCGGAAGCAAAGCATTATGCCCGCCGGGGCGGTCTGGCCTCGATGAAACGCCAGCCCAAGGATTACGTCAACATGGTCGCGGCGGACACGAACCAAAAAGGCAAAAAGGCGGGCTTCAGGAATTTTGACGCCGCTGAAAAACCAAGCGGGGGATCGATGGGAGCTTCACCGGGATTGACCAAAAAGAAAAACGAATCACTGGCGCAGGAAGTCGTCGACACAATGTTGAATGGCTGATGAACGCACGTCAAATAATTGCCAGTTTGCTGGATGAAGCCTTTGTACCGGATTATTCCGATCCAATGGGTCGTGATTATGCAGCCGAGCGTGGAGAAATAGCGCAGCAGTTGGCAATGCAGCACCAGAAACAACTACAAAGCCAAGAGCGTGAAGCTGGGCTGGAAACTGAACGTGAAATGGCCGAAGAGGAAAAACTTCGGCGTGAGCGTGAAGCTGCGGCTCGGAAAAAGGGTACCTTGCTCCACGGGACACGGTTAAAAGCACGGGATTACTTCCGCAGTCCTGAGCGCAAAACATGGCCGAAGATGCCGGAGATCGAAAGAACCGGCGAAGTACTTCCAACTGATTTCGGCACCAAAAAACAGGAACCAGAAATCCAGATAAAGGGTGCCCAAAAATATCAACCGAAGCACTACATCATGCCCAAGCCATGGAAACACTGGCAGTAAATTTCAACATGGGGAGCGCCGCCCGGCGGCGGCAAAAGCCTTTCGGTATTTGGCCAATTCGATCCGTGCCTCGGCGGGGGCCGGTTCTTCACGATGCCCTGCGGAAGTGCGTACAGGGTCAAGACGCCGGTCACGGCAAACAGCCTGCAATTCTGGTTTTACACCGTACAGCATGTGATAGCGCACAGCTTGGGGCATCTGTGACTGTTCTGCTATGGAAATCTGTTTTCTCTGCCCCAGCCAGAGCGTTGCGAGAAGCAGTGTTACTAAATCCATGAGATGAATGTATACGTTTTAATCTGAAAGTCAAGTATGCCTGAAGCTTCAACAGAATTCGGCAAAATTAAAGACCATGTCCACAGCATTGCTCACGACATGGAAGCAAGCCAGTCAGCGTCGAAGCAGACTTCGGATGCACTTGGTAGCCTGTTGAAGACGTTGGTGGTGGTGGATGTCACGCTCAGGGGTTTGGAAAAGGCATCCATTTTTTCACCCATGGCCCGCAACCTCAAGGAAGCGTTTACCACGCTGGGAAAAACACGAGATCAGCTTCAGGCGGTGCATTATCTTCAATTGAATGCGGCGCAGGAGGAATTCAAGGCAGGCAAGATAACGGAGGCCCAACTTGAGCGCATTGAAAATATAACCAGAGGTCGACTGCCGCTGTTGAACGCTCAGTTGAAGTTGGAACAGGAAATCAACAAGGTTGGTGCTTTGCGTTTTGGTATCCTAACGGCTACGGCGGCTGTTATGGGGCGGCTGTTTTACATTAGTCAGGATTTCAACGAATCGGCCATCAAAGCCAATGCAGATTGGAGAAGCCGTCGTGATCTGTTTTACACCAATCTTCAGGTACAAAAGGAAACGGGCATTGTGTTTCGGTCGGTGGCTGATGCGCAGCGCGAATTGGTAAATTACGGATTTCAGACCCGACAGGATTATGCGGATGTGCTCAAGACGGCGGTCATGCTCCGCGAAGGTTTGGGCATGTCCGTCCACGCGGCTACTGATCTGGCTATCGTCACCGAGCGCCAAGTAAAAGTTTCCTTCAAATCGACCGTGGATGTGGTGGCGCAATTGGTTGACCAGACTTCGTTGGCAGCAGATGAAGTGGAACGGATCGCTAAAACCTTGGGGCCACTGATTTTGGCCATTCAACCAAGGGGAGCACCGGCGTTTCCTCAGATCGTGCAGGCGCTTGCTCAGTACGAAGATGCCATCAAGCGTTTGGGTGGCATGGGCGATGAATTTACCCAGATGATCGCCAAGATGCTTACGCCTGAAGGCATATTGCAGGCTGGAATACTTGGTATACGCGATCCCGGACAACTTTTAAAGGCAACAGGTATCCAGCAGGCAATGGATGCGTTTAACCGCTATGCAGATCAAATGCTGGCGGGGAGTGCTGAAGGCTCGATGGAAAGAGCACAACGTATGCAGGCGCTTGCGGACATGTTCGGTACAACTTACACGCAGATGTCCTTGATGGTTGACGCGGCTAAAAACGCCAACGCTCAGTTAAATGGCCGAATCACACTGGAGGAGCGCTTTCACAAGCAGATGCAAACAGCGGGCGAAGGTATTAAGCGCATATACAGTAGCGTTACTGCGTTGCTGGAACGCGCTTTGTATCCTGCTATTGTGGGCATCAACCTGCTGACTAATTTCATTGCCAACATGCTGCAAACGATTTTGAAGTATAAGCCTGTGGCGGTGGCGGCAGCTATAGCTATAGATATTGCCATCGTGATGACGGTGCTGAAGTTGCGGAGCGCGGCCAAGGCTTTTTATGAGGTTGTTTTGGCGGCTCAGATTGCAGCGATCAGCCTTAAAAATTATGCAAAAGAGCAAGTAGCTCAGACTGCGGCCACCAATCTTATGAAGGGAGTTGGCGGTTTAAAACAGGTGGAACAAAAAGTAATTCCAAACTTAATTCAAGGTGATTTATTCGCGCCAAAAACACTAAAACAAGGTGAATTTGCTTTGGAAATTGAAAAAAAGCTGGCTCCTTCCATCGGTCAGCAGTTTGGAAATGTGTGGAAGGAAAACTTCGGTGGTTGGTTAAAAAGGTGGGAAGGTATTTCGATTAGAAGCACCACTGAATTAGGAACTAAGGTAGGTTGGGTTGGTAGAAGTGTACAAGTATTGACAGCTACCATGAAAGCGGGCTGGGTCGGACTGGCACAGGGCTTTGGAGCACTTGGTCTTTTTTTTAAAACAGGCTTAATCAGTTTAATAGCAACTGTGGGACGCTTTTTACTAAGTGGTTTTACTTGGTTGTTGCGGGGTATTTCACTACTGCTTAGCCCATTAGGACTTATAGCTGCCGCACTGGGTGCTGTGACCTTCGTGTTAGTGAAAACGTGGCAGACCCAAACCAAAATGCTCGAAAATCAGATGCAGACGCATATCCGATTGGCGGATATGCGCCGTACATATTTGGATACTGCCAAAGCGCAAATTTACATGGCTACTCGTACAGGTGATAAAGCACGGGCGCAAGAAGTGATGGCCATGGCTTATCAGTATATTGATCGGCAAGTTAAACAGGGTATTTTGACCAAGCAGGAAGGAGGCATTGAAAAAGCTAAATTTAGTGAGCAATTGAAAACGGTGGTGGGGTTGGCCCAGTATACAGCCACCCAGTTTGGCAAGCTGAATCTGACCCCGGTGGAGCGAGAGGCTCAAACCAAGGACAATCTGGAATTTCAGCAGAAAATTGCCGATAACACCAAACGGTCGCTGGAAGAAGCGCGCAAAGCCATCGACGAAGAAAAACGTCAGGCTGAGGCTGACCAGCAGGCTCGCGAACTGCGCTACTTGCGCGATGGCGGTGCAGTAGGCCGGTATAACTGGGCAGCAATAGTACCTTAATCGACGTAAGTAAGTTATGGCTGTTGAAACCATCATTGACCCCGTCATCCAGCGCGATGATACGCTGCTTTGCGGCAGGCTTGTTGCACTTTCAACCACACGTTCGCCGTTTCAAGTTAAAAACCCTTTGACCTCACAACCGTATCAAGACGCAGTTTCGATAGATTTTCCGGCTATGCCGGATACGATTGAGTTGATGCGCTCGGCGGAGTACAAAGTACTGACTAATATGGTTATGCCGGACGGCGTACACCAGTACATGAAGACCAACGTACTTGAAATCCCGCTTTCATTTCGACTACATGCCGAAGATTCGGATTTTTGTCCGCAAGGAGCTTTAACACTGCTCCAGTTAGCAGCACGTCTACACTCGTTTATTTTGCCAATTAGCTTGGGAAATTCAAATACTTCTTGCGCGGCAGTTCCGGCCAGCGACACTCAACTTGTTGACGATACACCGCCGCAAAATGTGCCTGCCGAAATTCCAAAGAGTGGAACTACAGACGCAAATGCACAGGAAATAAAGGCAGGAAAGACGGCAGATGTACAAACACCTATAACCGGAGCCAGCAGTGTTTCTAACCCCGTTACTTGCTGGTTGCACTTGATGTTCATTGACGATAATCAACCCGGTATTTCGTGCATCGGTTACGTGAAGGAAGTTGGGGTAAAACTCAATGGGCCGTGGCGGCGTAGCGCATCTGGTGGGTTCAATCTGCCCACGTCGGGGGATTTTTCCTTTACCTTTGTCCATCGTCCGGGTCATGGTAACAGCAATATCGCTTCACAAATTTTGGGCGGTCTTGCCATTGCCCAGCAGCCGCAGGCGTATGCAAATACTGTCAAAGATAAACTCTTCAACACTAGGAATTTAGTTGTGGCGGCTAATTATCGTGGTTTCAGCGATTAAATGAAAAATTTAAGCTGGCGTATTCACCCCAGTATTCCAGTGCTTTTTTATCGTAGGCCCGCGCTGCTTCTTCCTCTGTTGGGTGTCGTCCTATAAAAAGTGTTTTACCGTTTACTTTGATGGTGGCGCGCCAGCGGTTTCTTTTTGGATCATACCAAACACCCTTGAATTTGGACTTCGGAGTCGTTCCTGCCTGCGTTTTCTGTTTTAATCTATTGGCTCCGTTTAGCTTACAGTTGGACTTCCTGAGTACTGATTTCCGATTATCCAGTGTATTATGAAAACGGTGATCGACATGCTCACTCGGTGCGGCGCGCATGACGACACGGTGCATTTTTTCCATGTGACGATGGCCGTCCGCATCGTATACATGTCTGACGGCGTAGCCTTTTGAATCGCATGACCATTTTGGGCCTGCAATGATTCGTTCGTAATCCTCGTCGTCAACGATTGCAACTTTCCCTCTGGATAGTTCGATTATCGCCATTTTACACTGGAAAATACGCGATTGTCTTCTCGACTTTTTTCGACAACGAGCATGTGATCGGCATAGTTAGCTGCTGTTGGGTTATGATCCACTAAAAATATCAAAATTCCAAGTTGGTTGGCAAGTTCACGAAGATGGGAATAGATGCTTTTACAAACAGTTTGATCTTGATGGGGCAAGACTTCATCCAGCCATTTAAAACCGATCCGGCGCGATACCTGTCCCACTTCCGCCAGTGTTTCGGCGATGATCAAGTTGGTCAGGCCCGATTCGCCCTTGGAGCTTCCGGCCAGTTCCTTGCTGCCGAGGGTGTTGTTGACTTCGATGACCAGTTCCGCCTTTTCTTGGCCGCTGGCCAGTTCCCGGCGGGTGCCATAGACGACCTCGATGGTGTTGCCGGTCATCATGCTCGACACCCGGCGCGCTTCGCGGTTCAACGGCTGGATGGCATCCTTGAGCACCATGTTGGGGATGCCGTAGGGACTGAAAGCCGTATTCCAGTAATCGAGCACGCGCATCGTGACCTGTGACTCCAACAAGGTTGTGGTCGAAGTTTCGACGGTTTTTCGGGCAAGACCCAGTACGCGCTCCCGCTCCCGCAAGGTGGCTTCCACGCTTCTGAGTTTTTCGTCCGATGCACCGCGTTTTAACTGTTCCCGGCGAAGTTCAGCCTGATGGATTGAATTGAGGATGTCGCGGATGCCGTCTTCAAAATCTTCGTAAGCTTTGCTCAGGGTGCGCACTTCTTTTTCGGTAGACAGGGCCTCCAGCTTTTCCGTTATCTCGGCGTACAGCTTGGTCTGGGCTTTGATGGCTTCTTCGTTATCGTCGTACTCCGTCCGGGCGGCGCGCAACTGTTCATCCGCTTGCTGGAATTTTTGCTTGAGGGTTTCCAAGCGGGCAGGATCAATCTTGTTGGTCATCGGCTTGCCGCAGGTCGGGCAGTTTTTGGCTTTGCCGCTGTCCTCGTAATTTTGGTACTGGCGTTTGGCGTTTAACTGGGTTTCCAGCGCTTGTTCCCGTTTGTCCAAGCGGGCGGTACGATGGCGCTCACAGTCATGTATACGCTCGGCGATTTCATTGCGTTGAATTTCAAGATTGTGATAGTCCGTGGACTGGCGCTGCTCGATCTCTTTGAGCTTCCGGTTTATTTTTTCCTGCTCCTGCTGGTATTGCTTGATGGTGCTGTGTTTTTGGTCAATACCGGTCTGGGCTTCGGTCAGCAAGCGCTCGTTTTCAGCTTTGCGCCGGGCATAGTCCTTTTGTTCGCGAGTCACGTCTTCCTTGGCGTCCAGACAGTCCTGCTCCGTCTCGCGGGCGCGTCGACTGGCCTCCTCGTGGGCTTTTTCGTCCTTGGCCAGCACCTGTTTGAATTTCCCGACCGCCCGTTTGGACTGCTCGTGATATTCGTTCCACGGCGGTTGCCGCAGCGCTGTCATCACCAGTTCCACACAGTCGGCTTGCGACAGTTTGTTGAATTTCAGGTTTTCGCCGTCCACGAACACCGTCCACGTGGCCAGCAAAGGCGGTACGCCAATCAAGCGGGTCAATTCGGTACGAGTTTCGGCGATCAGCCCACGTTCGATGGTTTTGCCATCGTAATGAAAGCGGAGGGCTTCGCCGGTCTTGCTCATTTCCTCGCATTTGTATCCCAGTTCCACAACCAGCGGTTTGTCGTGGAGCAGGGCGTCAATGCGGACGTAGGTGTCACCTTGTTTGTCGGTGCTGAACTGTTTGACGTACTGAAAGCGACCCGGCACACCCAGCAGCGCCCGGCTGATGGCTTCACCGACGCCGGTTTTGCCTGATCCCACGGACTGAAGCGAGCCGCCGGAAGCGCTGTTTAAGCCGGTGACCATTACAAGGCCACGGTCAGGGAAATCGAGTTGAACGTTACCGAACTTCATCCAGTTTCGGAACGACGCTTTTTTGAGTTTCAGGTCGGCCACACCCAATAGAACGTAGTTAAGCTGATGCGCGCAGAAACACTGGTATCCCTCATGCTTGAGGCCACTCCCAACGGGGCGGTCTTGGCGTTTGGCTACGGTGCTCCGGCCACCGGTTTTTACGGGAACCGGCTGGATGACGTGGTGACCAACTTCAAACAGTTGAATCTGGTGAGCAAGGATGCTCCCACGCTGCAAGCCGTCAACGATTTGATCCAGCAGCAGAATGCGGCTTTCGTGATTCAAAAGAATCCCAACGACATTCATGTATACAGCCGCTCGACGCCTTTAGCGCTGGATCGGGAGGGCAAGGAGCGCATCCAGACCTTGTTCGGCGTGAACACTGACAGCAGTAGCGTGGCATGGTCGCGGGACTTCGGGACAACGGCCCAGCAGAAACCCGCCAACGAAGTTTTCGGCACGGTCAAGGAGCGCCAGCAGCGGGAACTGGACAAACAGCACCAGCTACAACGCGAGTTAGTGACTCGCGCCGCCGGGGCCGCGCCCCCCACCGGGGGAACTCAGCCCGCGCCCAATCCGGGTGGAGGAGGCTATCAGCCACGGGTGAAACTGGGCTTCGATTACGACACGGGCAGCACGGACGGCATTCGGATCGTGAAAGTCACTCCCAACAGCCCGGCGTCGAGAGCCGGGTTGGTCGCGGGAGACGTGCTGTATACGGTCGGCCCTTATACGTCATCCCTGTCGCCGCAGGGACAGGCCAGCCATTACCGTCTCAAAACGGCGGACGATTTGAAACACGTGCTGGGCGAACTTGATCCTGACGTTCCCGTGCCGTTGGGCGTTCTTCGAGGGGATGGCAGTATGAAGCTGGCTATGGTGCCGGAAAAGCAATGAGACTTTTTATCGCAGAGCGGTTGAGCTACGACAAACTCTTCAGGATTTCCGATCCTAAACGAGTGACACGCTCCTTGACGGTACGCGGGCCGCCGCTGGAGATCGACAGCTATCAGGACGCGGTTTATTACGCGTTCAACTTCAAGAGTCATCCCAGCACGACGGGACTGCGCTGGCGCGGCTACGTCAAGTTCATCAAACCGAAGACGGGCCGTGATACGCCGCTCCAGCACGTGGATTGCGTTGTCGATTGCAGTTGCCCGGATTATCGGTACCGCTGGGCGTGGGCGAACAAGCAGCGCGGTTCCAGCCAAGTCGGGCCGCAGTCGCTCAATCAGGCGTGGAACCGTGCGCCGCGTAAAACCAATCCCAAAGGCAAGCCCGGTTTGTGCAAACACATTCTGGCGGCGCGCCAGTACATTTACGGATTGCTGGCGGCCTTCCCCAGTGACAAACCGGACACGGCGGACAAGCTGAACAAGCTGACCAAATTCGCACAGAAGCGCTGGACGGATTTTCCGGGTCAGATGCGGGCCGCCAAGGAACGCGACGCCGAAACTCGTCGACGGCAGGCCCTGCGCAACGTTGTCGGCCCGGTGTTGCCCATACAGGCGGTTCCGGCGGATCGGCCCACCAGTGTTGCCGGTCGAACTCAAGTGCCGGAACCGGAAAAATCCACTGCTGCGTTTACAGCGCTTCAGCCGCCGCCGTTACCCAAACCGATTTCCGGCAAACCGGCTAAACCGGCGAAACCAACCGTGCCGCCAAAACCAGCGGCAAAAATAAAACCGGCACCGCGAACAAAACCGTGGCCGCACGGCGCGTACGCGTTGCCGGATGATGCCAATAATCAAGATTTTAAAAATTATCTGATGGAGTGTGTAGTTAATGCAAATGGCGATTCTATGAGCACTACGTTAAACGAAGCAATCAAACTGGTCGAAGAAATGGAAGCCGACGAGTTGACCGCCGCGCCAGCCGCAGCCGCGCTGGATGATCCGGTGGACAGCGCAATGGAACCCAGTGAACCGCCCGTCAGTGACTCCGCCGTCGGAGCCGACACGGAGGAAGACACCGCGCTGGGGTTGCTGCGCCAGATGCGTGATTTTCTCGCCCAACTGGCAACCGCTTTGGCCCCGGAAGAAACTCCCGAAGCTCCCGAAGGTGAAGAAGTCCCCGGTGGCGAAGGAGCCATGCCCCCCGAACCTCCTGCCGACGAAAAAGAGGAGGACGAGGACGAGGAAGAAGAGCTTCCCGACCGGCGGCCTGTTGAAAAGTAACCCAATGACAATGTCCTAAAGGCCACTATGTATCCCGGCGAATATGTACAGCCATTAGTCCGCAAGATGCTCGTTCAGGTGCCCGTCATTTCGGGCTACGTGACCGCCCGCTTGCAGGCCCAAGATTATTTTCCGGCGGCCATTTCGGGTGTTCCGGCGACGAACATGCTGGTGACTTTGGAGAACACGGGGGTAAATACCACCGCTGTTCTTTTGCAGGAAACCAGCGACCGCAGCATCTCCGGCACGCGTTATACCGTCATGAACGCGGTGACACTGGTGCCCGGCGGCCAGTCTGTCCAATACGTCAATCAAGGCTATCTGCCCTATCTGGAACTGTATTGCAGCGGCACCAACGGTGACAGCAACATTCGGATGCAGATTGACGCGCAGCGCCGCTGGACGGAGATGGGTTTCGACAAGTTCGATCCGTTTTACCCGCCGCAGCTTTTCCAAGCCAAAGAAGTTCCCGGCCCGCTCTAATCGAGCGGCGTGTTCGGGTTGGCCACGGTCGAAAAAAGCGAACTCGACGACTGACTGCCCGCGCCCTTGGTCAAAGACGAACTCTTGGCCTCTCCCACGTTGATGTCCTGCCCCGGCGCTTCGGTCTGGGGTACCAGTTGCCGGTCAGCCGCCTGAACGGACACATTGTTGAGATCGGGCTGGATTTCACCCCGGCGCAGGATCAGCTTCATGGTCACGGCGTTATTCAGCACTGTATACACCGTACCGGTCACAAAATACAAACCTGACCATGACGAGGTTTTTTCGGACTGCTGATTGACCACCAAGTTGACGATGTCGCCCGTGCGGATGCTGATATTCTTGTCGAAGTCGACGTTGACCTCGAACGTATTCATCCGGGCGTTTTCGTAGGTGTTTTGGGCCAGCGCAATCGCTTCTTCGGGCCGGTTGGCGCTCAAGTGGTACATGATGCGCCGCCGTCCGCCGGTGACGCTGCTCAGTTGGTACAGTCCTTTGGCAAAGCGCAGGCTTTTGTTGGGATCATTGAGGATGTCCTTGGTTTCGCCGGTCAAGGGGTCGTATACAACGAGATGGGTGCCCGATACGCCTTCTTTCCACAACTGCTGGCTGCGATCCAACTGAATCAACTGTCCGGCAGGTTGCTGGAAATACTGAAGCTCTTTGACGCTCGTCTGATAGTCCGGGCTGTGGAAATGGAGGACGTTGTCCAGAATGAAAAACACATAGTTGCCCCGGCCTTTGGCGTTGACCGCCCGGCGCAGCAGCCGCTGGGTGATGAAGGATACGTCGTCTTCAAAACTCTGGATGTAAAGATACTCGCCGCTGGTGGGTTCGACCACGACATCCAGATTATTTTCGTTCGCGATGGTCTGGATCATGGAACTGATCGAGCCTTTGCGGGCGACCGTTTTCTTATCGCGGGAAATGATGTACAAGGCGTCCGAAGTGGTGATTTCCAGCCGGTGGCCCGCCGCCTTGCTGATGCCCTGCAAAACTGCGCCGTAATGGACGATGTAGTGATTTTGCCACGGCAGCCAGATGGTCTGCTGGGGTTGGCCCAGTCCGAGACGAAAGCGAAAAGCCGGAGTGCCGCTCGTCATCGCCGTGCGCAGGACATCGTTGACAAAATCGGGCAGCAGGGTGGAAAAAGTGTGCCGGTATTCCTTCTTGCCGTACACGTCCTCCATCAAGTGGCTTTCGACATAGGTGACCAACGCCGGAGTCAAGGGCAAGGTCGGCTGCTGCGGCAGGGTCAGTTCAAAATTGACGACTGCTTGACCGTCGACCTGTTGAATGGACGCAGCCATGTGTATACGGGTTAGTCTTCTTCATCCACCGCCGCAAAAAGTCTTTCCAAAGCATCCAGTGCGTCGTTGGGCAATGTAATGCTGCACAGCACGACCGAGGCGGTGGGCGGGCTGCCCAGTGCTTCGTACAGGCGTTCCACAATCGACTCGTTGGCCAGCACCAATTCCGCTTCGGCTTGATTCAGGACAATGCCATCCGCGTCGTCAGCGGCCTGCTCGTTCGGGTAAATGACGACCTCCGAATTCTTGGTCGCTTCGACGGTGGAATCAATCGCTTCCCCCTGAAGTTCCTCGATCAATTGCATCAGATTATTTGGCTTTTTCATTTTGCATCAACATAGTTACAGTGTGAAATATATCGAGCGTAAGCAGTTCCTGTACGATCCCGACATCTTCCGGTTGTCGGATACCCAGACTGCGCTCGGCATCCATGCGGAGGCGGTCAAAAAGTTCAGCCCCAATCCCCGGCCTAAATTCATGGAAGTGGATCGCCGGGCCACAAAGTATGACGCGCTTTGGCATGTTCCGTTGGACGACAGAACCGTATTTTCGCGGGTTTTGGACATTCCTGCCATCGTTACTAAAGAGCGTCCTGACTGGAGATTAACGCGGGTGGGTATTGTGCCTCAGCAGAAGCACAAGTTTTGGGTGGCTAACCTGCTGCTTCAGCAGGTAGACTATTTTCCGGTGCGCGGCGACATGGTGTATTACGACGGGTACCGGCACATGATCATCAACACGGTTTTGGAACCCAACGCCTTTTGGCAGCAGACAAACGTATGGCTCGGCATGGTATGCGAGACAATCATCCCGGCGGAAGGCGACGCCCGCCCGTTGGTCAACTTGGGCGCGGCGGCTCCGGCGGAGATCATCCAGACACGTCCATTGCCGGAAGCGTAGACATTGATGACCTGCGGGCTTACATCGATGTCCTGTGGCGCGAGCAAAAATATCCAACTATTCGGCGGTTGAAGAAGCTGGGATGCGAAGTGTGGATTGAATCCGGCGGTTATATCGCCGCGAGATACGTGGGCGCTTATCCGTTTGACAATGTGCCGACCTCAAACTGGCAGCGAAGCACCTGTTGGAAGCACCGGCTGTGGTTCGTGAACGATCACGACGATGAAGAGTCTACCATCAGTTTTTGGGCGAGGTACATGGCTGAGCGGATTGCCACTGTGTTGGGATTCAAAAATTGCGACGGTAATTTGGGAGTGGTGTTGCCCAAGATTTTATTGTCGGTCAAAGACGTGGTGTTCGTCATAAAAACTGACTGTATACGATGATTGACCTATTCAAGCCCATCTCCGGGGCCATGGAGGAGATATTCGAGCAGGAGTTCGATGACCGCAAAAAACGCGATCAAATCGTCGAACGGCTGATGGTGTGGCTCACCGGAGAAGCCCGCAAAAAGGAAATCCCCGACCTTGACAAACGCATTGAGGATATGCGGAAGCGGACGAAGGACATGGTGGAGGACATGAAAGTCGTAATTGAGGACGGGAAGCTCGTAGTTAAGGTTGCCGGTTCAGCAGAGCAAACGTGGCGGCTGTACCGTTTGGGCAGTAGCTGGTTTGAGCCGGATAAATACGCGATTGAACGAATACTCGCCGGTCTTTTAGACGAAGCCGGTAGTTATCACAAATGAAAGACATCAAGCAAATCGTAGCCGAGTCCGTGGAAAACGGAAACAAGAACTACATCAGCGAAGCCGTAAACATGCTGCTTGGCGGCGACGTGAAAAGCGGTGACACCGTAGCCGTCGTCGATGATCCGATTTACGGTTATTCTGGCGCGAAGGGCAAAGTGAAGGGTGAGTCGCGGCAGGGCAGCGGCTTCGTCGACGTGGAGCTTGAAAACGGCACCACGATGCCCATGCAGACCAGCCTGCTTGTCAACGTACGCACTTAATTTTTCGTCGGCCATAGTTAAGGTATGGCCGACGGCACACTAAACGTACAGGCAGGCGCGGTAGGTAGCACATCCATGCGCTACCATGAGCTTGCCGTTCAGGGCTGGCTCAACAATCTTTTCTTCGTCCGTGTCGGTTATCCCGTGCCGGTGGTCTTCGCGGCCCCGATGGACGCCTTCAGCCAGTTTCAGCAACTGTGGCAGCAGGACAACAACCCCTTCAAATACCTGTTTGACCTGAAGGACGCCAACGGCACACCGCTGTACGAGCCGTTCCCGTCCCCCATGCGGTATCCCATCCTCTCTGTATACAGGAAGGGCTGGAAATACCGCGCCTATCAAAATTTCTCGATTCATCGCTGGCGGCAAATCAACTGGCCTACGGTCAGCGACACGGGCACGACCATTTACGGCATCACCCAGAATGGCACCGAGCTTGGCCGGTGTGATCTGGGCAACGTCACCACGTCCCGGATGCCCATGGCGTGGGATTACCGTTTCCAGATCGATCACTTTTGCAACCGCCCGGACACGCAGGCGGTTTACATCGAGCAGTTGATGCGCGAATTCTGGCGCACCGGCGGGACGCCACAAACATGGATACGGGTGCATTATCCCGGTTGGGGGCCGCGTCTGGTGCGCCTGTACATCGACGGCGAAATCGAAAGCCTGACGCCGGAGGAACCGGAAGCGGACAAGTACGTTGAATTCCGCACGAGCTTCACGGTGGTTGTGGAAGGCTTCGATGTTGATCTCAACTATGAGATTTATCCGGCGGTGTGGGAATTGGTCTACGGCCAGACCACCATCGATCCGGTTACGCTTCAGCGCAGTTTCATTTTCTTCGGCAGCGACGACCTGCGCCTTGGTGACAACAACCCCACGCTCAACGAACGGACGAACGTGCCGCCGGACACTCGGTGTCAGGTGGAACTTAAAGCCAAGCGAAACCGGACGGCGCAAGACGTGGCCCTTTCCGGTCTGTCGAATGCAGACACGTTCGGCCAATTTTCAATCAGCACGGTGTAGTTATTACAAATGCTCGAAGTAAAGCGCCACCGTATACGAGAACTGGGTGTGCTGGACAGCCGGATCGCAAAAAGTATTTCGATGACCGCAGTAGTTAAAGCGAGTGAAATAGAACGCACTTTGACGATGTCAAAATTAAACAAAGCAGTTAACTCGTTGATGCCGCTGGAAGCGGCATATCTTGCGGGCATCGTTGATGGTGAGGGGTGCATTACAGCTTATCTGCACAAAGGCTATGTAAACGGAAGTCTTCAAGTGGGAAGCGTGAACAAAGAATTTTTGGAATCACTGAGAAAATTGGTGGGTACTGGCAGTATGGCCAGTAAAGGTCGCAGGTCTAAAAAAGCGAAGATTTTGTACGTTTGGCAAGTGCAAATGAAATCTTTGCCAAAATTGTTACCACAAATAATTCCATATCTACGCCTTAAAAAGCGGCAAGCTGAGTTGATGCTTGGCTTGGCTGAGTATTCCGAGCATCCGACAGTTTTTAACGCCGAGGATGCTTTTCAATCCGACGTAATCAGCCAATTCAGACAGTTAAATCGGCGTGGCGAAGTATTACAAAGTAATTAGTATATGGCCAACAATAATCTCACATTCCCCGGAGTATACACTACCGTCGTTGATCAGAGCTTTGTGCCCGTAACCACGAGTCCGTTTTTGCCGGGCTTGATCGGCGCAGCAACGAAAGGGCCGTTCGACACGCCCACGGTGGTTACTTCCCTGAAGGATTTTGTCAGCAAGTTTGGCAATCCGCTCACGACGGCCTACAACGCCGAGGGCAATCCGGTAGGCAACGGTTTCTTTTTGGCGGATGCCGTGGCAACGGCTGCACCCTTCAGCAACTCGATCACCATCGTCCGCGTCGGCAACCAATATAATGCTCTGCCCGTGGCCAACGGCTCAGGCACAACGGGCAGCTACACGCTGCTCACGACCGTTGCGCAGTCCGAGCAGTTGAACCCGGTTTCGCCCACGGAAGTTTATATTCGCGTGCAGGAAGCGGGCAAAGCCAGCACCATCAACGCGCTGGTCGTTTCGGCGGGCGGTGGCACCGTTTCGCTCGATCCCACGGGCACGGCTTTGCAGGACACTTACGACGGGGCGGCGACCATCAGCTATTCCAATTTCGCCGACGCCGCCAACAAGGCCGAGAGCGTATTGAAAGCCTACACGTACGGAACCGATTCGACCAGCGTGTTTGACGCGGAGCTAACTCAGTTTGGTTCCATCACCGGCACCAAGAATCTGTTTCAGTTTACCGTTCAAAGTGCCGGTACGCAGATCGAGGTTGGCGCTGTCTACAAGATTCGCGAGGCTAACAAGGCTTCGACCGAGGAAATCAGAGTTAAACAGGTTGTCGGCAACATCGTGTATTTGGAAACGGCCAATCTCACGCGGGTCGGTTATCAGGCACTGCCGTTGCAGGACAATTACGACACTGGCGCGCTGTATGAAGCCACTGGCACTACTCCGTTCCTGTATTTGAATGCGACCGAAGCCGGTCAGTGGGCCAACGGAGTCAACAGCACTTTGGGCCTGTTTGTTCAAGTCAGCCCCGGCTCCGCCGCCAACAGCAAGAAATTCAACATTTACTGGAATTCGAGCTTGGTCGAGGTCTTCGACAATTTGTCCGACAACCCACTGCTGGCAGACAACGTCACGGCCAATCCGCACTATTACACCAACGCCATCAACGGCATCAGCCAGTTTATCACCATCGTTGAAGTCAATGATCCGGGCAGCGGCCAATTGCTCCACGTGGCCAACACAGCGGCCCCATGGGATTCCGCCTACTACGGCCAAAATCCGTCGGCTTCGCCAGTGTCGATGCCTGAAGGCGCGGTCAACGTGGGTATCCTCACCCTTCCGCCCAATACGACGGTTAACACCGGCGGTCAGTTTGTCAGCGGGGCGAACGGCGAAAATCCACAGGACAGCGACTTTGTGGGTACGATCAATCCGTTGGACGATGCCAATACTGGTTTGCAGGGATTCACCAACGATGATGTTATCGTCAACATCCTCGCCGCACCGATGAATGACATCAGCATCACGGTCGAGCAGGAACTTGCCCGTGTTGCGGGTGTGGCCAACGCCATCGCCCTCGCAGACGTGCCCGCTGGTTTGACGGCGCGTCAGGCGGTTGACTGGCACAACGGCAAGGGCGTTTATCAGGGCCGTGGCCGCATCGACAATTACCGGTTGGCCATCTACTGGAACTGGCTCACGATTCTCGACAACTTCACGGGGCTGGAAAAACTGGCTCCGCCGACCATCGGCGCGCTTCGGGCGCTGGGCTTCACGTTTACGGCGGACTTCCCGTGGTATGCCGCAGCAGGCATGACGCGAGGTTTGCTGCCCGACGTGGTCGACATCCAATACGGCAAGATCAGTTCGGATGTCAGACAGGCCATGTATGGCAATGGTAACTCAGTCAATCCGATCTTCCGCCAGAACGGCCAGATCATGGTGTGGGGCGACCGCACGATGCAGGTTGCTGAAAGCAAGCTGGTGGAAATCCATGCGGTCAACCTCGTCAACAACATCGTGGTTGGACTGGGCAACATCGGACGCCGGTTCGTGTTCGAGCCGAATGACAGCCAACTGTTGACTCTCATTAACCTGTCCTTTGGCCAGTTCTTGGACGGCATCAAAAACCAGCGCGGGCTGGAAGCCTATAAGCTGGTGGTTGACAGCACAAACAATACGCCCACGACGCGCAACAAGCACCAAGTCATCGTTGATTTGGCGATCATCCCGACGGACGTAGCCGAGACGATCTTCATCAACGTGACGGTTAATGCTTCGGGCGCGCAGCTTAACACGGTTACGACATAAAGTTTATGGCACGGATGAACTTCAATAACACGTTTGGTGCGCAGAACTCAAACTTGGATTTGCAGCGCGTCGACCTGTGGAAGGTCACGCTTGAACTTCCATCGGTGTTGGGCGGCAGTTCCGCGTGGAATGAAAACGTCGAATTCGCCCTTGAAAAGTTTCCTTTCCCGGAACGCAGTCGGGAAATGATTCAGATCAAGTACATGCAGCAGACCAACTACCTGATCGGCGGCGACACGCCGACTCCGGCCATTGAAATTCCCGTGCGGTACGCTTTTGCCCAGCGCACGGCGGAGATTCTGGAGAAATGGTTCTGGCTCGTCTCGAACCCGCTGACCGGCGGTGTTGGTTTGACCACGCAGGTCAAAGGCAAGGGCATCATGCGCTGGCAGGTGCCGAACATGGCCCAGTTGATCGCCGACATGAACAGCGGCGCGCAGTCCAGCCAGAATACGATGAACGAGGGCCTGATTTACGCGCTGGAAGGCTGCATCATCAAGGGTCTGCGCTTCGCCGATGCCGATATGACACAAAGCGGGGCCGTGAACCTGTTGTTCAATTTGCAAATCGACCGGTATTATCCTTTAAACGTTAACGATATGCAGGTTGTCGTATAATGACTATCCCAATTGAAATTGGAAAACGCTTTAATCGCTTAACTATTGTTGCTGATGCTGGCAGTAAGCGTGTCGGTAAAAACGGGGAATCAAAGCGCATGGTTAAGGCCAAGTGTGATTGTGGAGTTACCTGCTTGAAACAATTTGGTTTAGTTCGGCGTGGCGTTGTAAAAAGTTGTGGTTGTTTGCAACGAGAATGGGTTTCCAAACACGCTTTGAGCAGGAGAAAACCGTTGGGTGAATCGTCATTTCATGCTTTTTACAAGGGTTATTACTATGGGGCTAAGAAGCGAAAACTGGAATTTTCGCTAACAAAGGAACAGTTCAGCTATTTGGTGCAGCAAAAGTGTGTTTATTGTGGTGTTGATCCGATGGACGTGTTTCAACCACAAGCTCGATACGGCGGTTACATACATAACGGTATCGACAGGGTTGACAACAGCAAAGGTTATACGCTTGACAATTCTGTAACTGCTTGTCGCACGTGTAATCTTGCAAAAGGCACTATGACATCACGTGAATTTGAAGCGTGGATTAACCGGCTTGTAGCGTATCGGCAGCAACAGGTAGTGGTCTGATGAATCCCTACAAGCACGCGGTACTGACCATCTGCACGCCGGTAGAACCGATCCCTTTGACCGAACCTCCGATGCCGGAGGCCGATGTAGGAGTGGCGGTCATCTGCCCGCAGTGCGGCAGCGTTGATCCGGTGGTTCAGATGGTCGACAGCGCCAGTGTGGCCAAGTGCCCTGACTGCCAGCACGAGTTTACACCGACGGCGATGGAATCATGGGCCAAGCGAGTGGTGCGGATTTTGAACGAACGGCGACGCCAGCGGCACCGTGCCAAAATGATGCCGCCCCATGAACGGCGGGCAGTGGAACACGAAGCGTATAGGCTATTGGGTGTATGAGACCTGAAGGATTACTCACAATTTCAAAGATCACGTTGGCCGACGGCACGGAAATTCCAACGTGGAAGGCCATTGATTATGGCTGGATCGCCCGGCCTGAAGGCCATCAGCCCCGTGGGTGGGGCCTTGAGCGGCATGAGGTTCCTCTGGGCAAAAATCTCTTCGTGGATCAAGGACGCCAACTGGTGGCGTACGCTTTTGGTTTTCGCAGTCCCATTCAGGATTACGTCTGCCAGAAATTTGGGGTTGGCACCGGCACCACGGCGGCTCAGGTTACAGACGTAGCGCTGGAAGCGCCCATCACCTTGAGCAACAGCCAGACGACCAAAGACGTGGACACCATTGATTTTCTCAGTCCCTTTGTCGTGCGGGTTGGTTTTACGCTGGGAGTCGACGACGCCAACGGCTACATCATTTCGGAGCAAGGTCTGTTTTCGGGAAACAACGCGCTGATCGCCCGAAAAATCCGTTCGGTCAGCATCAATAAAACCTCTGATTTTGCGTCCACCATGACGTGGCGCTTGCGCTTCTAATGAACTCAATCATCCAAAAAGTAGTGGGCGAGGCACAGGGTTACGCCGGTACCGTTGACTTTAAAACGCCTCCGCCAGCGCCCGCCGGGGCACCGAGTGCGGTTGAAAAAGTAACCGGCGCTACTCCAGCCCACGCGGCGGCTGAAAGCCGGGAAGTCGCTATCGGGCGGGAGATACTGGCGGCGCTCGGACAAATGCTGCCCATGGCCCGCCGCGACCGAATGGTGCAGCAGATCGAAAAGCTGGCCCAAGAGTTGGTTCAAATGCACCGAGCGTAGTTAGGCTATATGGTTATCAACGTCACAGATTCACAGGTCGTCGGCGAAACGCTTTCAACGCTGTTCACGATGCTCCAGACCGGCCCGGTCAACGCGCTGGTGATCCTGAAAAATTCCGGTGTCAACACCATGAATTACGATTTTCAGGAATACAACGGCACGGCATGGGTGGATTTGGGTGCTTCTGGCTCGGTGCTGAACACCACGTTGCAGGCCAATCAAGTGGTTGTGCTTCAGGTGCAGTCCAATTATCCGCAGGTGCAACTGGTGGGCAATGCCTCTGGCGGTGCTTTCTTGGAATTTACCGTTACCCGCTATTTCAATCGGACATCTGGCGGCGCGCTTCCCATTTTGAATCTCTAAAAAGGTTCCACATTGTAAATGTGGTAGACCTCGCGGTAGGCCCCTTGAAGGCTGGTCAAGCCCATTTCAGCCACTTCCTTTGGATCAACCAGCACCAGCGGGGCCGGTTCCGGCACGCCCGGCACGTCGGAGTTCAATAGCGTGCGTTCCAGTGATTCGTAAAACGAAGCTTTGTGCTCTTCGGGAATCTTGGCGTCGATGGCTTGCACGACGCTGCCAAAATCCATGTCGGGTGTGATGTCCTCGAACAGGCGCTGAACTTTTTTCGGCCCCCAGCCCCGGATGCCCTGAATGTTGTCGACCGGATCACCGATGATTGCCAGCGCCACCGAGATTTGGCTGGGCCGCTTGATGTGCCAGCGCTGGTTAATGAATGCTGTAGACAACACGGCTTTATTGTTCAGGCAGTAGTAATGGATGCGCTCGTTGGTTTGCAACTGCATCAAATCTTTGTCACCGGAGACAATATAAATATGGTCGGCTTTGCTCGCGTATACAGCCGTTGCCACAAGGTCATCCCCTTCGTAATGAGGATGTTCCGCATGGGCGGTTCCCAGCAACAGCGTGAGAATTTCCTTCAGCACTTCTTTGGTCTGGTGATACTCCGGCGGTTTTTCCGAACGACCTTTATTGGGATTTTGCGCGCCGTCCCAGCAAAATAAAGTCCGGTCAAAGTGAGAGCCAATCCGATTAGTGTTGGGGTTGAGCAGGAGCAAGATCGTGTTGATGGCCAGCCGGAGAGCCTGTGGCGGGTCAGGATCGACGCGCTGGGCGGCAAACCACGAGCGGGCATAAAGCGAGTTCGCGTCGATGATCATGTCGGTGGGCACAGGTATGATTAAGCTTCAAAGTTAATGACCTTGATCCATGCGCAGACAGGTTTTCCGTTTTGGAGACAGCCCTGAAAATCCATTGCTTTGTCCCTGTCGAGCAGGACTTTCCTGCGGCTTACTTCTCCCAGCAAAACGTAGTCTCCTCGTTTAGGGAGCAGGCCGTTTTTGGTGGCTTCGGGTATAAAATGCGGGAGGGTGGCGAGGATACGGGCGAACTGGAATCCCACGATTAGTTCCTCCGTTTGCTCGCTCGGATCAGTGCGCAGGGCGGCGCTGCACCTTTCTACGGCGTCCAAGATGGTGAACTTATGGGCCTGAAAACTTACGCCGGTCGGTGTTGGGGTGGCATCCCAAGTGACTTTGTAATCAGGTGTGACGCTGAGCAAATAATCTTTGGGCTTTATGTCGTCCGCTGGATTCATCGTACTCTTATGCGCCGGTTTTCTTCTTCCACGTTCTCGTTGCGCCACGCTACAAACAGCTTGAGGATGTCATCCGGTATCCGACTCAAATCTAAAATGAGACCTTTGCCGTCCCATGCGAGGTCGAATAAAATTCGATACCGGGCCTCACGCGAGTTCAGCGCGGCCTCAACGAAAAAAGTCTTGGTCGAAGCTCAGCAAATGCGTGAACTCTTTGCCGCAGTCATCGCAGATGTGCGGCAGGTTGGTGTTCAGGTGCGGGGAAAGTCTTCTTTCCTCCTCTTCGATAAATTTCGCGTCCCGTGGGTGCAGCGCTTTGACGTACGCGATCAATTCGTCAATCGTGTCCGGTTTGGAATCGTTGATGGTGACGATGGGCAGCAGTTGGCGCAGCCGGGTGTCCGAAATGCGCTGTTTTTGTTCGGGGGGACGATCTTCGATGATTTTTTCGTCCTTCACCAAGAGAGGCCGGATACGGAGGATGTCTTTGCATTCCGGCAGGGTGATGTCGTCATAGCCGGGATAGCCATCAGCTTTTTCCCCGGCCTTTTCGAGTTCGTCGGGTACTTTGATCTGCTCCAGCTTTTTGTGGGCGCAGAACGGGCATTGGGACGTGTAATGCACGATGCCTTCGGTGGACAGGGCGCGGGCGACCAGCAAAATGGTTTGAACTTCATCGGCCACGAAGTCGTCCACCTTGGCTCCATTCAGTTCGCAAAGTTTGGCGACCAGTCCGAAGACCATTTGCTGCCGGGAAGCTTTGCGGGCCGACTCCACGAGGTATTCGTCAACTTCGCTGTCCCACGGGTACACCGTTATTTTTCCGCCCGGCCACGCCGTGCGGTTGGAGAAGCCGTGGGAGATCAGCGTGATTTCACGTTTGAACGCCTGCCGCCGGGGGGTCAGGCTCTTCATGTTTGTTTTAATCGACAAGGGATACCTCCATAATTTGGTTGGCTGTTTTTTGTTTTCGTTTTAAAGCAACGTTTGCATCTTTATAAAGGGTTTTTATGACGCAATAGGCGTTCCAACCGTTGCATTTCACAGTGAAGCAAAATTGACTTGAAGTTTTTGATATGGCATAGGTGCAGCCAGTCAGCTTTTTTACATAATTTTTGAATTGTTCCGCTAATTTAGAACACGCGCACAATTGAATGAAGGGTACTTTTGTTTTTCCGCTACGACTTATGTAAACTGATCCGTTACCATCAATAATGCCACGCCAAAAATCGCGGTCAACGGCTAGTGAGTCATCAATTGAGCAACCTTTTGATTTACGCGGCTTAACACCTAGATTGAGTAACCGGTGCCAAATAGAAGGACTGATAAAAGCAAACCTCGCTTGCGTTGTTCGGCCAAAGTTGGTATTGTAAGTATACACTGTGATTTTGTGTTTCGATTTTAAAAATTCTCGAAAGCGCCTAATATGGGCCACGTCTTTAACACTCAGGTTAAGCGCAATCATCTTATAGAACACAGTTTTTCCGCTTTTCCGCGTGCGTTTTGCCAGTGTCAAGCAGCCGTCTGCCATCAAAAATCCCACCCAGTAACGGGCTTCCGATGTGAGGCTGTCGAAAGCTTCGTGATCAATAGGTAAAAATGTTGTTTTCACACTTCTTAATTACATGCTAACTTTAACAAATGTGCCAAAATAAGTGTATACATTAGCTTGGCAGTTGACGCTGTAAAAGAACAGTTCTTGAATTATATGAGTATGATGCAGCTTTATTGGGTGTCGTGGACTGCATACCCAAGGGGTGAAGACGACTTACCCCGTTCGGGCCAGTATGTATTCGAGCACGATGATTCAAATTGGTTGGCCGGATTTGTAGCGGAAGTCGACTATAACAAGGAAAAAAGTCTTCTATGCCTCTTTAAACCCACTGATCTTAATCTTCCACAGGCGGAAGTCGTGCGACAAAGCATTCCAGATAAAGAAGTGTATGACCGTTTAGCTACAGCACTGAAAGCTAATCCGGCAATGAAGCGTGAGTGGATTGAAGCGTGTTATAGTGAAAAATCAAGCGCTGCCGAAGACGGTAGACGAAATAAGGAGGGGAATTTGTGGCGACAAGGAAGGTGATGATGGGGTGATTGGTGGCCCGGTGGGCGCGCCCAGATTACCGTCGCTGTGGGTATGACTGTCCAAATAGGTCAACAGGGCTTGGATAAAGATGGTCAATTGCAGCCCCAGCACGAAAGGTTCCACGGCGGCTGTGCCAAAAAGCATTGAGGCACAGTTCAAGGTGAAACTTTTGCTGGTCAGTGTCATGTCGCCTCCCGACGCGGAAATTGTCACGTCGCTGATGGCGTCGATGCCAAGGCTACCTGCCGTGGTGAAGTTGATGTCGCTGCTTGCCGTCACATCAAACGAAGAGGCAGACGTAAAGGAGAAACCTTGGGAAGCGGAAGTCCAGCTAAAGCTGTCGGACTGCCCGATCAAGTCCGAACCAACGAGTAGATTGCAACCGGCATTGGTATTAAGAGTAGCCGAATTGTCAATGTCGTCCAGTTTCAGGAAGTTTCCAGCCGGTGTAGACAACAGGATGTTGCCGTCATTGGCTCCAACAACGCTGGCATCAGTCAGCACCAAACGGTATCCAGCGCGGGTGGTCTCGGCGAGAAGCGCTTGAGTGATCTCGATGCTGTGCCCGTAGCGTGTCCAGAAAGCACGGTTGGGCTTGCCTATCTGACCGTTGTTTTCGTCATAGGCGTGGAGCGTCAATCCCCCCAGATCAGACCGGCTTTGCATTCCCCACTCCCAAATCGGTTTCTCCGGCTCCCCGTCGAGGAAACGAACCCAGACTTTGTCGCCCTTTTCGGGCAACTGGGAGAAACCGCCCGACGCAGGCGAGCCTCCGGCAGGCATTCCAGCGGGGAGTGCCCACGGCAAGTCATTGGTGCCGATGTAACCCGACCCAGTTGTAGCGGCACCGTAAACGTGAGGTACCCGAACTTTGAGACGACCAAGTTTTTCGCTGTCATTGTTGGCCTCCACGATCCCGGCGTATGTGCCGAAAAGTTTCATCTGATTTAATTACAGTTTCTGCTTGGCTGGCGGACAGTAGTTAATGTGCATGTCACGGTTGATCAACGACTTTGTTAAACGGAACCTGTGGGGTTCGAGTTCCAACGCGCCGACGGGCGTGCTCGAACCGCAGCGTAGCGACCTCTGGTACGTTGATTTTACCAACGCCTTCAGCGGTGTGACTGACGTTTTTGACAGCGTCGTCAACTACATCCCGCCCCAAATGGTGCAGTCGGTGTCTTTACCTGAGAACAAGGTCAAAGTGGAACCGTTCCGCCGGGATTCGAGGGTGTACCAGATGCCTTCGTGGGACGAACCCTTGGAGACGGTGCGCATGACCTTTTTGCTCGATACGTCCAGCGCCGGAGTTTCGGGCATTTACCAGTTTTTAAACAACTGGCTGGAGTTGTGCCGGGCCGGGCGCGGTTTCCGCAGTTCAGGGTACGGTTTGAATGCACGGGGCGAAGACCCGCTGTTGTTGGACGAAAATTTTCAATCCAATTATCGGTTCGACTGCGCGCTGTATTTCGTGCGGGGCAACAATCAAGGAGCCTCCGCCACGTCGTTGTTCAGCGATCTGGAAGTATGGCAGACGGTTATGTTGCAGCAGATGTGGATCGCCGGGCTTAAAATTTCCGACTTGAATTACACGACGAATGCGCTGACCACGGTGGAAGCCAGCTTTTATGTGGAAAGCATCGACTGGTTGACGCCGCCTTAATTGGCGACCGGGATGATCGGCACGAGGGTCTTGATAGGTTCCGGCGGCGGTTGGGATTCGAGCCTTTTGGCCCAGTCCAAACCCACGCGCATCTGCTCGGATTGATCTTTGACGGGCACTCCCTGTGGCGGCGCGGTAAACTTCGAGGCGATGTCGATTTGGTTGTTCAAATTCATGCTGATTTAACTACGCAGGCAAAAACAAACAGGTTCTTGAAGGTATGAAACTTGATGAAGCCGAGATCAGGAAATTGGTTGCCAAGGCGGTTCAAAGAGGCTGGGCGACGTATCCTACTGATCCACCATTGAACGCCCAGCAGCCTCCGTCCTCCGAGGAGCAGGCTCCGGCTCCCGCCCCGCTACCGCCGCCCTCGCCCCCCGTCGTGCTTCCATGATTGGTCTTCTTTTAAAGCAGGAAATCGAGCACACCTTTCAGGTTGTACCCCATAAGTCCAGCCACGAGGAACTGGTCTTTTTGTGCCCGGAGTGTGGAGACAAAACCGGGCACCGCTCCGTCAACCTGCGCACCGGCCAGACCTTTTGTTTCCGTTGCAACAAAGGCCAGCACAACAAGGGCAGTTTTCTGGCTTGGGCCACGGCACTGGGCTACACCTTCGCTAATGAGGTCGAGCTTTCCAGCATTCCTTTGCGCGACCTGCTGGCTCCGGTGCCGCCCAAGACGCTGATTCCGGTCATCAGCAAGGTTAAACTGCCACGGGGCTTTACGCCGTTGACCAAGGAGCCTACGTCTGTATACACCAAGTTGATCACGGACATGGCGGTGCGTAAAAATCTGGATTATGACGCCTTTGTCGAAGCGGGTGTCGGCTTCACCCGGATTGAACCCAAGTGGGAGCCGTTCGCCATTTTTCCGGTGCGGGAATATAACTTGGACGTGTATTACCAAGGACGCACCTACATCGACGAACCGGAGGAATCGACCAAGCTTTTTCCCAGCCGTTCAGATGTGAAATACGGTGCAGCTTTTTGGGTATACAACCTTGATGAACTGCGCAACTCGCGAGCCAGCGTCGCCGTGGTGGTGGAATCGATTTTGAACGTGCTTTCGTTGCGCCGGAAATTCCGCGAAGTTGGCTGTACCAACATGGTGCCGGTCTGCGTCTTCAAGCATCACGTCAGCAACGTGCAACTGGTGAAGCTGATCCGCTGCCCGGCCCTCAAGGAGATTTGCCTGCTGTTCGACCACGACGCCATTGAGGCGACGTGGCGGCTGGTCGGCTCTTTGACCAACCGTAAAATTGGCCTGACCGTGGCGGAGATGCCGTTGCTTGACGGCAATAAAAAGCTCGATCCCAACGACAATGCCGATGCCGCTCTGGACGCGATCAATCAGCGTATACAGTACGATTACGGCATGGCGGTGATCAAGGAACGCGAAGATTTTTTTGCCCGGCACGTGTTCAAAACCGCCGTCATGGACATGCGCGGGGTAAGCTTCTCAAAAGCGCGTTCTTAATGGCCATGAGCATACAATTGTTTGGTCATCGCGTCCTGTTGAAATACGAAAAACTGAAAACCACCAGCATCGGCGGCATTTTGATTCCCGATGTGGCGGGCAAGCACGATTTGCACCGCACGGGCCGTATCCAGTTCCTCGGTAATGGCCGCGTCTTCGATCCCTACAAGAAACAAATCGACACTGTTCCTCCGTTGGTAAAGGTGGGTGATCTGGTCATGTTCCAGATCAACGACGTGATGCGCTGGGCGCAGATTTACCGGCATCTGGAGGACGACATGCTGCACATGCTTCAGACCGAGTTGATCGCCCGGATCAATGGCGAGCAGGTCAATCTGGCCACCTTTGAAATCCTCGGTGATTACGTTTTGGTCAAGCCCGAAGTTCGCCAGCCCAAGAGCAAGATCGTGATGCCGGACACTATCAAGCAGGCGGAAATGATTCACTACATTGCCGTCCAAAAGGGCAGCACCGTCGATTTGCCTTTTGAAGTGGATCAGGAAATCATCTGCAACCATGGCCGGGTCAACCCGATTTTTATACCGGTGCATTTGCCAGACGGGACGGTCAAACAGGAAGAGTTCGGCTACGTTTTCAAAGACTTCGTTCACGGAGTGGTCGACGGCGATGCACTTCAAGCCTGACACAACGACCTATTGTCTTGGACAGTATCAGTGGGGCAAAACCAGAACACCGTGGCACCGGGAAATCCGGCGGGAATGCCCGGTCTGTGGCCGCCGCCAGCGCTGGATGCAGATAAAACGCGTCTGGCAATGGCAGGAATTTGAACCCGATCAGTTTCCCGGCAATCCTATATCAATGAACGCGTGGCTCTGGTCGCCGACCTGATTCAAATCGATGCCGCTCAGTTCATGGCTGTGCCCGACCATTGTCTGCATCACCCGGATGACATTCACAAAGACGTACTGCGCGGGATCAGGCAACGCGTGTGGTAACGGGATGTATACAGGATTAGTGCTGGCCCCGGAGGCGCGGGAGCCGATGACTTGGATGACGCAATCACAGCCCATGACATCGGCGGCGGTGATGATCGTGGCATTGCGTTTTTCGGGATCATAGCCAATGTGGGACGTGACATAGGCGATTTGACCGGGTGCCTTCAAGGAGACATCAAACATCAGCGGGCCGCGTTGCAGGCTGATGGCCGTGTTGGATTGCACAATGGAATTGCAGTAAAAACCGGCCTTGCTCAAAAGTTCCAGCACCTTGCTCAGGCCGATACGGTACTGAGCGTTTCGCTCCGACCGGGTGATGGGCGGCGCAATTTTGGGTGGTTCATACTTCGTGACTGCGCCATCGGTGGCGACAATCCAGCCGATCTGAGGCGGAGGATTCATACTGCGTTGAGACGCGCAAAATCAGCCCCAAAATGTTCAATCGCGGCAGTGTTGTATGCCCGTGCAGCTTCTGTTTCGTCAACAAAAACTCCCAAATGAAGTGTATTACGTGGGTGTGAAGTACGTAAGCTTGCTCTCCATTTTTGTGTAAACTTGTGCCAACTAACACCGCGAAATTTGGATGTTTTACCGGTTTTATTCCAAATAGAATTACCGAGATTTTGAGTTTGTGTAGCTGGCCTCAGATTTTCTTTTCGACAATCAAGTTTGTTTCCAAATTTGTGGTCAATTCTTATGCCTTTGATAGCTCTCATCACGAGCCTATGCAGATAGGTTGCAGTGTATTTTCCATTTATGCTGCGGGTATTGACTACGTAGCCATGATGAGCTAAACGCCAGCGTAAATTTACGGTTAACGGCAGGTCTTCGTCGTCTACTAGAGCCTGCTTATCCGAATTCCAAAGTTGCAAAAACGCCATATCAACAAGAACAAAAAGGCCGCTCGAAAATTCGAGCGGCCTTTGGTGCTCACGGGAAAACGTTTTAGACGCCTTCCGCAGTGAAGTCGATGTTGCCCGAACCGGCTTGGATGTTGCCAGAAGCCGTGGTGGCAGGCCCAGCGGGCGTGCCCCATTTCTTCTTGAGTTCGAGCTTGTTGAAGCCTTCGTCGTAGCCCCAGCCCCGACGACCAACCGCCACGATGTCGATCTGCGCGTTGCGCAGGTCGGCCTTGTTGCGAATGACAGCCGAGATGTTGACCGTGGTACTGCCAGAGCCGAAAAACGCCACCCGTTTGGAGAGCAGGACGTACGACTTGGTAATAACACCGCCGGGAACCACTGTAAAGGCCGAGCCGACCAAAGCGTAGCCGGAAGGGGAAGTCGAGCCATCGTACTGCATCAACTTGATATAAGCCTGATTAGGGCCTGTATTCTCGAAGACGAAGTCAATGTTCCCCAACTTGTCGTTCGCGGATTGCGCGTAACCAGCAAACACTTGTGCATCGGTGCCGAAGCCAATTGCAGATAGTTGGTTCATAATGTTATCGTTGTTTGTTGCCGGTCACACGACCAGCGTTGTTCACGCATAACAACACACGTTTCACCAACAGTTTTTAACAGACTTGAAGATCAACTGTATTTGATGCAGTTTTCAAAATTTGCCGTTCGCGATGGACAAGCCGATTTCAAGCAGTTCCTGTTTTTCAAGCTCGATCCCGGATTTGTTGGGCGGCAGCGTCTCCATCCAGCGTTGGCAGACGCCTTCCAGTGACCAGTCTTTTTCCACGGTCGCTTCCGGGTTTTCCACTTCACTGTAGTTGTATACAGCAGGATGACGGCTGAAAAGCGGATGGTGATAATACTCCTCGGCTTCCTCGTGTGAGGCCAGCACCACCTTATAGCGGTGTTCTTCGTCAGCTTTGGCCATCTTTTTGAACTGTTCGAGGCTGACCTGCCGGTATTCCGGGTAGCCCGGCAGCGCGACCCACGTGATTTGTATGGGGTCGCTGGTGTCCAACACGGCGACGCGCTTTTGCTGGGCAGATTCGCCCCAGTTTTGCTGGAAAGGTGAGCCAATGTAGTGGATGTGATTACCGATGGTTTGGGGAAGATGTACGTGGCCCAACAGGCAAAGTTCAAAAGGTTTCAAAATGTCCGCTGGAATGCCCTGCAAGGCAATGCCGGTGGCCAGTGCGCATCCAGCCACCTGAAAGTGGCCAAAGAGGATTTTGCCGTCGTTGCGATACTGGTAGGCATACTTGGCTATCCAGCGCGCCAAAACGTCGTGGCTGGCCGGGTACGAGCAAAAGAAAGCCCTCCAACCGTCGAAGTCGAAAATTTTGTTTTCGCTGATCACCGTGAATTTGTGGTCGAACAGCCGCCGAACGTTGACGGAAGCATTACGAAGATATTGCTCGTGATTCCCGATCAATTTAATGTTCCACGTGGAATCCGGTATAAGATCAAGGCCATTGCCCAGCACTTCGATGGTGGGTACCGGAATCGAGGAGCGGTCACCGGTCATGTCGCCGAGGTCAATGACACCGTTGCACTCGTATTTGTCATAAATGGCCCGTAAATCGCGAAAGAATTTTTCGACGCGATAGTGCTGGAGCGTGGTGGTCGGATGGGTAAAACTCAGTTCATCGCCATCGGTGGCGTGCAAATCCGCGTAGCAAAGCAACTTCATGCTTTTAAGAACCCAAAGTTTTCACCAATTCAGTTATTTTCCAACTGTCTTGGCTGCAATTTGACGGAAAACGCAGTTTGGTTCTACAAGGTGTGCAACTTACACTGATGACACGAATATACACGTTGGCGGTCAACGGCCAGACGCTTTTGGAAGTGGATGTGGACGCTCCCAGATGGCTGCCGATTGCGCCACAGGTGAATCATCGCTGGCTTCGGTCGTTCGTTGCCGTGACCCTTAAAAACTACTTCAGTCCGCGTACCAGCGCAGCGGTAGACCGCGTTTGTCTGAATTGACGCCGTAGTTAAGGTTGTGACAGAAGCACGAGCAGCACGATTTTTAATTGAAGACCTGCCTTCGGCGCTGGGCATTAGTGGACAACCATCAACCAGCGGCTCACCGGCGGGTAGTCGTATGCCTGCGGATGCGTCCATGGGGGGTCGTATGTCTGCGCGTAAATCATCCGGCGATCATCTGGATAAAAAGGTGATGGTTTTGGCGACGCGCATGATGCTTCAGATTTTTTCAGTGCCTTCCTTGATGGCGTATCTCGCCGACGCGGCGGTTATACCCACCGGCAGACCGGACAACAGCATCAAAATTCAACTGGATTTTATCAAGCTGCCCAAGGAAATTTTGCCTGAATTGGAGAAGCTTTTGTCTACGGATTACTTCAAGGATCACAATCTGTTGAAATACATCAAGAATGGACAGGCTCGCACCGGGCTGGAAATCGAAGTAACTCCCAAAGACCTGCCCGGCACCGCTTACGACTACGCTTACTGATGCCTTCGGAGATTGCCAAAAGAGTTGCCGGAACTTACGTGGGGGACGACGCCGCGCCCAACAGTGGGGTATTGGCGTGGATCACCGCCGAATGCCGGGAGGGGCAGTTTGAAGGGTGTGTCCGGCGCTTTTGTCAGGCGCAGGAAGAAATTCTCGATCCGGCGCTGGTCATTGTTGAGTCCGTCAGCGCGGAGCGTATACAGTGCAGCATTCCCTGTCGGCTATTTGATCACGAATCACCCGCAACCTTTTTATCCGAAGTAAAATTTACCCTCGATCCATCAAGCGGCGGCACCTGCCGTCTTCGGATACCGGTCTAAATCGCATTCTTTGTCCGCCGGGTTTTCGTAGGACAGCCGCCCGGCAATATAATCCACCACGATTTTTCGACAAAGTTGTCGCGTGGAATGAACGCCGATGGCGGGAGAACGCTTTTGAATCTCGGTCAAAATTTTCTCCTGATCGTTGGTGATGCGGAACGAAATAACCGTTGGCTTGGTCGCCTTCTCTTTTGCTTTTGATGTTGGTTGTTTAGCCATGCCATTCAAGAACTGAATTTTTGTAAACTATGGCGGTGTAAAATGGTTCTTTTTATATGACTGCATTGATCGGTAGTTAAATCAGCAATATGGCTCAAACACCTATAAATGCCCTGATGAAATACGCGGGGTTGATCGGCACCAGCGGCGTGCGCACCGGTTCGCTGGTGCCCCGCGCCAACACCCCCACCGCCGACCAGCAACTTTGGCAAGAGTTTCAAGAAGCGGGCCGGGTTGCCGATCCCGACATTTGGACAAAGTACAACACGGTGATGAAGCGGCCCACGACGTTCGACGCCATGCTGACGTTGTGGGATGAAATGTCCACGTGGGATTTGGTGGCGGCGGCGCTGGTTGAAATCGTGGATGAAGCCACCCAGACGGATGCCAATTCCCCCGGCACGATCTGGTACCAGTGCAATGACCAGCAGTTTGAAGAGGAACTGAACGACATGCTGGTGCGTCTCGAAATCGAGAAGACGCTTCAATCACAGGTCTGGCACATCGCTGCGCTGGGCAATCATTTTGAAAAAATCGAGTATGCCCCGGTGGAGGGGGTTTTGGGGTTGTCATTCATTCATCCGACGGACATTCGCCGGTATTGGCTGGAACGCAACCGCAAGGTTATCGGTTTTCGCTGGGCGGGGCACAAGCCCAACAAGGAGGACGTGTTCGTCATGCCGGACAACAAGACGCCGGTGGAGCGGATTTCGATGAACAACGGACAGTCCGTGGAAGAACTGTGGTATCCGTGGGATTTCATGCACTTTCGTCGGATGTTCCGTATGCGCATCAGCGAACATGGTGAGCCGATCTTCGCTGAAGCCGACGGCATTTACAAGAAACTTCGTCTGGCTATCGACCAAATGGTCGTCTTCCGGGCGCAGGTTCAGCCGGATCGCTACGCCATCAACATCGACGTGCAGGAGCAGCCGCCCATTGAACAGATGAAGACTGTCCAACGTTGGCGGCAGGCCCTGCGCAGCAAGCTGGCTTTCGGTCAGGTCGGCAATCCCAATGAGTTTAACAGCGCTGCGGATTTTACGAGCTACTACAATTCGCTGGCGTTGGACACGATCATTTATTTGGCGCAGCCCAAGGGTTTTACCAACGCGATTACCAAGCTGCCGGGTACGCCCGACGTGCCGGATGTATACGACATCGAACTGCTGACCGATCTTTTTTATTCGATCATCGGGATGCCCCGCGCATGGTTTGGCGGTGACGGGGCCAACAAAGAGGGTGGAGAAGCTCCCTCCGGCAAGGCGTTGCTGGCGCAGGACATCCGGTTTTTGCGGAAGATCAAATCCATCCGGCGGCCCATCATCAACGAATATCAGTGGCTGGGTTATTTCCACGCCGTGCTCAAGGGCAAGAATATCGAGCAGTTGGACATCAAGGCCATGATGCCGCCCATCGGCAGTCTTGAAGAGCAGATGAAACTGGAGATGCTCCAGTCGCAGGCCGAAGTGCTGGATGTGCTCGCCGATGTCATGGACAAATACCGGCTGCCCAAAGAGGCGTGGATTGAGACGATCTTCAAACGCTACATGCACCTGCCCGACGACGTGGTTAATGCGTTCATTACCGCGCTGCCCGGCGAAATCGAGCAGCAGCGCCCGGAGGAAAGCAAGCAACCTGCGCCTTTTGAGTATAAGCTGCTGCGGGAAATTGATGAAAAACTTGCCAATCCGGCAGGGAAACAAAAACTACGCCAGCTTCGGGAGATTGTATACCGGCGTGCGCCATCCATGATCAACGGCCAGCGGCGGCTGAAACTGACGGAGATTTTTGATCCGCCCAAACTCAAGCCGCTGGATGTGGTGGTTTCCAGTTTTGGCAGGCACCCGTTTGAACTTCGGCGCAATGAAGATCAAAGTGCGGGGCCGGTCGGCCCGGTACTGACCCGCCGATTGCACGAGGCCATGGGCCAAAAATTTGAGGGGGATAGCGCGGTACCGGGTGCGCCCGTCACCAACGAGGAACCGGAGCCATACTACCGCCGCTGGGTTAAACCGGGTCGCTAGTCATGCTGACCATCACTGATCTTAACGGTAATGACTTGGTGGTCACACCGCCCGCCAGCGCAACTTTGCTGGCGGCCCCAAACATCGGGGCGCAATTCAAGGTGCAGGTCTTGGTTGAGGAAAACGATCCTGAACTAACCTATGCCTACCTGAACGGCACTTTGAACTGGCACGACGGTTCTTCGCCCTTGGCATATTTTGGAACGGGAACGCTGGCCATCAATACCTTCAAGTATCTTTTTCCCGGTGATTACTTTGTCAGCGTTACCGGGCAAAATTACCGGGCACCCCTGCCGGATCAGGTTGAGGTCAATTACTACGTCCACGTTATTTCCACGGGCCAGCAAGCGCCTCCGGCCAACATTCTGGTTGGCCCCATCCTGCCCAAGGACGCAGGTTTCCCGAACGTGACCAACTGGAATTTCAACACGTCCACCGATGTCAACATTTTGGAGTCGTCGCTGAAAATGCTGCTCCTGACAGCCAAAGGCGAGCGGGTGATGCTGCCGGAGTATGGCACCGGTTTGCGGCAGATCATCTTTCAGCAAAATGTTCAAGGCATCGAGAGTCTCGTGCAGCAGGAGATTGTAGACGCCATCACCAAATGGGAACCACGAGTGCAATTGATCTCGATCAATGTGAGCCGCAACCAGAACAAGTCCGTGACGGTGCAGGCCATGTTCCTGTCCAAGCTCGACCAGACCGGCTTTACCACCAACCTGACGTACCAGCCATGAGCGTCGAAGAGAGCACCACCATTGACCGGCGCGCTTTTGTCACCCGCTTCATGTCCGAAAGTGATTTGTCCTATGCGCAGGCGTGCCGTGTATACGAGACCATGTGCCGCATGTTTGAGGATGGCATCGTGACGGGCAGCAAGATCAGGCTGGGAAAAATCGGGGCCATTGTCCCGGTCTGGAAGCCGGGGCGCGAGATCAACATGCACTTTAAAGTCGGCAAAAACCGCAGTATCCAGAAGGGAATTCACCGGACTTTTTACGTGGACGGGCGCTACACTTTCAAATTTAACCTGTACGAACAGTTCGTACGCACCCATCAACTCAAGTGGTTTTTGGATTTCCCGGAAGTCTAATCGCAAAAGGATAGTTAAAGCATGGCAATCAAACCTGTCAGCCTGCCTGCGGCAGCGGGACTCGATTTCGGCAAAGGCGACGTACGTCACTTTTCGCCGGGCGACGCTGTGGATGTGCCCGGCATGTCGAATCCCACGCGGTACCTTGCCCAGCGGGACAACGCCGTAGCGGAAAAGCTCAACGAAGTCATCGGGGTCGTCAACAATCAGGAGCAGTTCGTTCCCTTGACCCTTGTGCCGACCGTCGTTCCGCCTAACGAAGAAATCATAGTTGCCAACTACCGGATTCCCGCCGGTTTTGAATCCAGAGTGCTTAACGCGGCGGTCAGCGCCAGACCCGCGTCTACAAACATTGAGTTGAACATCTACTATGCTCAAGGTTTCGGCAACAGCACGGGAACCGACATTGTCACCACCGCTGCGGAATTTACTGGCGGCGTCCAGTTTTATCAGGTGGGCGAGTTCATCGTCACCCTCAAGAACACTGGCCCCGTCTCGTTGGAAATGTCGGCCAGTGTCATGCTGACGGTGCGTCCTCTGGGGGCGCAGGGAACGTTGTTGGTCGGCACCATCATTCAAGGCCCGACGGGGCCTCCCGGTGTGACTGGGCCGCCCGGCCCGGCAGGGCCGCCGGGAAGCGGTGGCGCAGGCAGCCCCGGCATGGTCTGGCAGGGTGCATGGACAAACGGCCATACGTACAGTGCCAACGACGTGGTCAGCTTTGCGCTATACGGCAGCGTTGTGTCGTCGTTTATCTGCCGCGTTCCCAACACCGCGTCCTTGAACTCCAACGATCCCGGCACGGATGATGTGGTTACGTGGAACGCAGTCGCCCTTGGCGGTGCAACCGGAGTTGGTATGCAAGGGCCGCCGGGATTGATCTTGAATGCGCCGACTATTGCCTTTACGCCGTTCAGCGGTACGCTCATTACCGGCAGTGACTTTGTATCCGGCGACACTACACCAGATGGTTATGCTGGCAACATTGCAGCATCCGGTACTTACACCAATGTTTCAATCGCCGAGTTCAAAATTACATCCGGCACGACAGCGGGCAATACTATTGGCTTCCTGTTTGGCAATCCCCAGTTTTATTTCACGGGTCACGGCACCATCCGTCTGCCCCGCGTCACCGATGGCGCGGCGTTCAATTATAGCAATGCGTACATTAACGTCACTGTCAGCGACAACGGTACCAGTATACCGAACGTCACCGTTAATGGACAGACGTTGATCTCGTGGGGCACGGCGGCCACTCAAACAATTATTTCGTCCGGTGTTACTGCCGGAGACAATGTGACTGTATACGGTACGGAGTCAGGCACCCAGACGATCATCTCGGCGGGCGTTGTCAATGGAACGGATGTGGTAACGTTTGGAACAAGCTACGACACAGACACTGTGGTTTCCACCGGCATCATTGCCAGCGAAAGCGTAACCTCGTTCGGTACCAAAGCCAGTCAGACGTTGATCTCGTGGGGCACGGTCAACCCGCCGGTAGCAACGGCGGCCAACACGCACTCAGTATCCATCTTAAGTCCTTCCAATCCTGCCAGTGACTTTGTCATTACCGTGGTTGATCCGTATCCGGTGAAAATCCAGTTGAACATCTTCGGCGCACAAAACACTTAATGAAAGTACTGGATGCGGAAGATGTCTGATGTAGCGGTGGCGGCAGCAGCATCCGTTACGATGCAGAAGAAATAAAAGTTTTTGGTGCCGCTGGGCAAGTGATTTACGATGGTCAAAATGTTCAGTGTGCTGAAAGGAGTCACCGTGTTGATTGTGTAGGTGACGGAAGGATATAACGACGCGTTGTAAGAAATCGGGCTGCTGGACATGATCTGTCCGTTGACATCAGCGTTGGCATCGTCCCGGTAGTGCCATTCAAAAGTATATGGCCCCGTCCCACCAGATGCCGTGGCCAGTACCGGATAACCCGCAGGGTGTTGGGCTTGAAAACTCCCCAAGCTGAGTGGCCAGTACAGATAAGTCGTGCTCAAAGTGGCCTTGAGCGGCTGCGGAACTCCTGACATGCTGGTGTCACAGGGAATTTCATATAGTTGGCCGTTGAACAAAAAGCGGAGGATGCTGCGGGCATACAGGTGTCCGTTCGTGTCATAGCTGTTGCGCGCTACGGCGGTCATCCCGCCGTGGACTTCCCAATGGCCAAGCTGGGTATGAGGAATCAAAACTTCATCGCGAGCACTTTCAGCCGCCGCCAGCGCAGCGGGAGTAAAATCTGTGATCCACGTTGCCCGGCCCACGGTTTGGGGATTTACAAGGTTGACTTGAATTGAGCCATTAGTGAAGGGCTGGCCGGTCAAGGTGGTCAATTGAGCCGGAGCATAGTAGATGACGCCGTTTACAAGGAAGGTTACAACATAACTCCCAATCAGGTCGCCGTTGACATTGTGATAGGTGGTATTGGGAAAAATGTTAATCCCGTGGGCCAGCGACATGGAGTCGTTGATATGCTGGCTCAGGTTGGCAGCAATATCGTTCAAAACGAGTTTGATGTCGTTGAGCGCTGATTGCGTGATGATTGTTTGTTGAGCCATTATTTCTTTTTAGCCGATTTGAAAGCACTGACAATCAGCGTGCCGTTAGTGCTGATAACTGAGCCGTTGGCGTTGCTGATAACTGCCCGGTAAAGTGCCGCATCGCTGGTTTGGACATTCGTCAAAACCATCGAGGCTGAGGTTTGACCGGCCATGTTGTTGAATGGGGTTCCCGCGCCAACGGACGTGGAGATGCTGTTTTGGATAGCGACAATAAGGACTTGAATCTCCAAGCTAACGGTGGCATCGGTCACCAGCGCCACCAACGATTGAGCGTCCGTCAGCGCCGTGGTGGTGGGAGCCAGCGTCAAGGAGTTGGGCAGTTCGCTGACCAGCCGGGCTGAAATCTGTTTGGCCTTCGTCTGATTGGTGCTCTGGGGTGCAGTAAAACCGCTCAGCGGAAGAGCGTAGATCGCGGTTTCGAGCGCGGCTCCTTGCGTGCGCAGTGTCTGTTGTCCGGCGGTTCCCACCGGCGCGTTGCGCTGCCATTGGTAGGTGACCGCGATGTTGGACAGGACGACCACTGAAAATTGAGCCGTATCGCCAATACCGGCGTCAATGAGATTCACGGGCTGAGTGATGATGATGGGCGGCGAAGTCAGAGTGGTATTGCTGCCGGTGGCGTTGATCGGCAGCGCCAGTGGAATGGTGCTGCCATTAAAAGTCAAACCCATGTAAAGAGATTGGGTAGCAATAATGTTCGGCTGGAGGATGGTTTGCGTCAGGTAGGTGATACCGCTGGGCAGGAACAGGTCAACGCCGCTGGGGCCTGCGCCATTTTCGTAAAATTGGACTTCAAAAACATGGTTTCCAGCGGCGAGGTTAATGGTACCGGTGCGCGAACGATAGCCGTGGTCGCCGCCGTTGTTTACGACCTCTATACCGTCAATAAAAAGGTAACTGCCGTCGTCTGACCTCAAATCAAAGGTGTAGTTGGTGGTGCTGGCAGCGACAATGATTCCCGTAATGTCAGCACCAAATCTTTTAAGGCCGAAGGGATGCCATGCTCCGCTGAAGCTGGCATAAAACTGAATCGAAGTCGAGGTAAGCGAGCCATAAAGATTCGTGAAGATAAGGGCTGGGACTCTTTTGCTGGCCGCGTCGGTGATCGTTGTACTAGCGATGCCGGTATAGATTTTGACGGTCAAGCTGGCGGTATTGACCAGCGAGGTAGTCATCGAGTACGGCACCGTATACACCTGCATCTGGGTGTGCTGGGCATAGTCTTGGGTCGGGTGCGCAAAAACCCCAGCGCCATAATCGCTGATGGTTTCAAGAGTTACGGTTTTCGCCGTATCGGTAATGATGGCGATGTTATTGCCCATGCCGGTTTTTACTGGTTATTCGCGGGGTGGCTTGGCCAAACGCCGGTCAGCCGCTTCACCGGCAGGTTCCGGCTCCATTCCCGGTTCGGGTAACGGCATTTCACCGGCGGGGGCAGGGGCCGCTTTTCCAGTGGGAGCAGGTGGTTCTGCTTCCGGTGCGCCACCCTCTTCCCGTGGCGGCATCGGGATGGGGAAGTCGCCTTCCTCGTCGGCAGCGGCAGCCGGATGTTCCTCGCGGGCTTTCAGGTCTTCCTCTTCCTCGCCCGGCCCCGGCACCTTGTCCAGATAGTAGGTCAGGATGGCCAGCAATTCGTCGGAGATCGGATCGGCGTGGTCTTTTTCCAGCGCGTTGCGGACGGCTTCGATCTGGCCCATCGACATTTCCAGCCGGTAGGTGTTGTACGTGCCTTTGACTTTCGTCAGTTTTATGTCGCCAACCGGCGGTAAATTGTTTACATCGCGTTCCATCGGCGGTTTGCTCAGCGCTTCGTCGGGCGTTTGGTCGGGCGCAGCGTCGGTGGCGGCGGTCGGTGCGGTGTTCGTGTTCATAGCATTTATCGTTACGTTCTACCTAAATACGATGCCTGAATTTGATCCAGATGCGCCGGTCAAGCACGACGCGCTGCACGCCCTGTCCACTAAACAGGCGCAGATACGCTGGCTGATCAGCGACTTTAACCGGGCCAAAGGTTTCATCTCTTGGCAGTTCAGCGCCGAGGACGAACGGCAAATCCTCAAGTCGTTTCAGTACGCGCTGGCAATGGTAAGAACCGATTGTAGCGACGAGTGGGTGGTGCTGGGTTCGGGAGTGTTCGCCCTTGTGCGCACCTTGGACGAGTTCACGGAGCTTGACCTGCCCGAAATTGCCTGCGGCTTGACCTACGCGGGCAATATCCGGCGGATGCGGGTGTACCTGCTGCCGGTGCCATCGATGCCTGCGACTGAATTTATCGTCGGTCACTATGATGCTTTTGTCCGGGGCATGTGCCTGAATATGCCCGTGTCCTTTGGTGATGAAGCGCCGCCCCGCATGGACGGGCCGAACGATGATGAAGGAGAAGACCCCTGCGGCATCAATCGGCGTATCGATCCCCACTTGTACAATTTGCCCAACTATGAGGACGAGGAGCCAGAAGACGCGCTGCTTGACCCAAAAGTTTTTCCTTCGATTTTTGCCGACGATGACCAACCCTTCTGAATACAAAATGCCGTTCTTTAGGACAGCATGAATTTAATCACTTTTGGCGAACCCATCACGGTGGCCTTTCGTAAAAGCGCGGGAGGCAGCACAGTCACTTTTGAGGCCGGGCGGGAATACCTGCTGGCCAATTCCCAGATCGAGCGGCTGTTGAAGGATGAAAATGTCCAGCGCAAATCCTACAAGATTTCCAAAGCGGACATGCGCATCCCCAACTTCAACGTTCGCGCCGCCAAAAAGGGCGACCGGGTGCTTCTGTACAACGGCTCCGGCGGGTATGGCGACCAAATCATGACGTGGCCGGTGGCCCACCTGCTGGCCAAGTTCGGCTTTGACGTGCATATCTTAACCGATCCGGGCAACAACGTCTGCTGGTGGAATTTTCCGTGGATCAAGACGCTGCAAACGATTCCCATCCTGTGGGAACAAGCCAAGATGTTCGATCATTTTTGCATCTTTGAAGCCGTGATCAACATGGACGAGCACCAAGACCAAGGACATCCCGTGGATGTCATGCTCAACAAAATCGGGATCGATCCGCGCACGGTCACAGCGGAGGAAAAGCTGGTGCGACCTGTCTTCACGTACAGCGAAACAAGCTCGTTGCAGGGTTTCCGGGCGACCGAAAGAAAGGTTGGCTTGTACCAGTTGGCCAGCGCCAACCCGGTGCGCTGTTATCCGCCCAGCGACAGCGCCTTTTTGATCCAGAAGCTGGCTGAAGCCTTTCCCGACACCCATTGGCTGTGTTTGTACGATGAATTTGTCCCCAAGGCGTTTGCCGAGATGCTCAATTGCCGGGAATGCAAGGGCACCGGCTTGGTTCCGGCGGCGGACAAGGGGGCAGACGAAAAGGCGGCCAAAAACGTTCAGTGCCCGACTTGCGGGGGAACCAAGTACATTGCCAAAAACATCGAGCCGTTTTGTGCGCCGAATTTGCGCGAACTATGGGCGCTGACGGAGCACGTCAGCGTGGTGGTTTCGCCGGACAGCATGATGGTTCATGTGGCCGGGGCTTTCGGCACGCCGTGTGTAGGCATGTGGGGGCCGGTCGCGCCGGAGCGCCGGACATGCTACTACAAGGGTCATCACCCTATTTTTCATCGGGAATTTTGTCCGCATTGTCCCTGTTTTGTGTATTCAGCGGCTTTTCCCAAGTACTGTCCTCCCCGTCCGTCCACTCGCACGACCTGCGATGTCTTGGCGGGAATTTCGCCGGAAGAAGTCATCGAGATGGTCAAAAAAGTCAGGAGGTAAATTTTTCTATTGACAGTTTTGGTGGCTGGTATACATTTTCAACATGACGCTTGCTGAATCAGCCCCACGAGAATTTACCTCTGGTGAATACAGCGACACGAGTGCCTATCGGTATCGAGATGTTAAGGTTGTGTTCACGCACGATGACGAGCATTGGCCGGGAACCCATAAAAATGTACACCGCTGGTGGTTGTTGGCCAACGGCAAAAAGGTGGGTTGGAATGAAAATCCAGCCCGTGGCTGGAGTTTCCCTGTAATATGATTTTCAAAACGAAAGAACCGCCACAAGAAGATTACTCGCGTTTTGTTCGTGAAGGATTAACCACGTGGACGGAAGAAACGCCGGTTAATGTTCGATACCCGTTTGCAAGAATGTCGAAACTATTTGGATTGTCTTATATTTATTGGTTGGAAATTCAGTACCGTTGTTTGATGGACAGTTCACGCGCCAATGATCCGCAGGCTTTTGATGAAATTTGTCGGTGGAACGGTGGAGTTCCGGCTTCATTTTTCAGCCGTTTCAAATGAGAAGACCCATCAACACTCCCGCTGACCGCGAGTGGCTGCGGAAGTTATTCAAGCTGGTAAACACCCGAATCGCTCTGCGGGAAAAGCTGGCGTGGGCCATGCTGAGCCGGAATGTGGCACAGGAAAACAGCCTGCGGCTCGAACTACGCAGCCTCGATCACGAAATCCAGCAACACGAAGCCAACCGTTGGGCCGTTTATGCCTGATGCCATCGACAGCGCGGACACGTACTCCCCGGCGGTTTTGAAGCGCTGGCTGCTCGAACTTGTCCGGTTTGAACGCTTCGATGTGATCATTTGGCCGGGCAGTTTAGACCCGTCCGCCCAATACTGGCCGTCACGTTCTTTAAAGCGTGGTAACGCTTTACGAGAATGCAACGCACTTGGTGGTCACCGGTCAGCCGGAAGAAGTTGACCAACTGGTCGAAGATTTTCAGTTCCGGCCTGAAGGCTATTTTTACTCTTCCCTGTACGAGCGCTACCGGGTGACCAAGGGCAAGGAAGGCTGGGACGGCTACCTGCGGCCTTTCCAGAAGATGACGGCCAGTGGCGGGCGCATCCTGCGCGGGCGCAAGCAGGAACTGATCGGCCTGTGTGGCGCGCACGGCTTCAAGGTGGATACGAAAAAGCTGTTGGTGTCCCCCTTCTCCGATTTGACGCTGGAAGACGTTCCGGCAGACATCATCCAAGCCGACTTTCATCTCGACGATCACCAGCGCATGTGCATCCACCGCTGGCTGGCTTCCGGGATCGGGGTGAACAAAGTCACCGTGGCCGGGGGCAAGACCGCTGCTTACGCCGGGGCGGCGGCGATGATCAAAAGCCGGTTCCCGGATGCGCGATTTCTGTACGTGACGCCCGCCGAACGGCTGGTCAAGCAAGTCACCAAGGAAATGCGGAAATTCCTGCCCGGCTGGGACATCGGCCAATTTGGCGGTGGCGTGCGCCAGCACCACGCCAAAGACATGGTGGTCTGTACCGTGGCCATGCTCAGCCACCACTACAACGCCCTGAAGGGCAAGAAGTGGTTCGAGACTTTCTTGGCGTTGCTGTACGACGAAGTTCACCATTGCGGCTCCAAGACCTCGCAGAAGGTCGTATTGGCCGTGCCAGCGTTCTTTCGGCTGGGGGCCTCGGACTCAGTCAAGGAGGACAACTCGGCGCGCCATAACGCAATCTTGGGCTTATTCGGCTCCATCCTGAATGAAGTCCACGCTGCGCCTCTGATGGAGCGGGGACGACTGGCCAAGCCTCACATCTACATCGTCGACCGGCCTGAGTGGAACAACCGGTTGCGCGAGGTCAATTACAGCCCGGCTGGCCAGAGCAAGGCATTTGTCCTGATAGATGGCGACTGGAAGAAAGCGGCCTATGTTGGCCCGGTTTACGAGGAAGACGACAAGGGCAACATTAAGACCCGAAAGGTTAAGACCGCCGAGCAGGACGGCGCGGGTAACTGGATCACGGTGGACGAGCCGATCATCATCCAAGGGTTGCACCGGGTTCAATTTGAGGGCGAGGAAGAGGAGCACGAGGTCGAATCGCGCTGGTGCCTGCTCGACCGCATGTACGACCGCTGCATCATCCAGTACAAGCCTCGCAACGATTTGATCGTCCAGTGGGCCAAAGCCTACTCGGACAGGGGATTGCCGACGCTGGTGGTCTGCACGCGCACTCTGCACATTTACATTTTGGAAGCGCTGCTCAAGGCTGCCATCAAGCCCGACTTGGTGGACATCCTGTTCGGGTTTGATACCCCGGCCACGCGAGACAACCGGTTTGAATGGTTCCGCAATACTCCCGGAGCCGTGCTGATAACGCCGCTGGTCAAAGAAGGCGTCTCCATCAACGAAATTCAGGCCGGGGTGATCGCTGACTACGTGTCGGATTGGGAAGTGGCCAACCAGATCATTGGACGGTTTCTGCGGAAAAAGATTGGGCCGGACAACCGGGCACACATAACGGTTTTTCGAGACCGGCAACACCCGGTGTTGCGCCGGGGTTGCAACGCGGTGTTTCAGCAGTTGGAAAAAATCAAGGGGTATACGTTTTACGATCCGGCTCCCACGCCGGAAGAATGGTCGGCGCTGCAATCGGATGCAGGCGGTGGCGGTGAGGGCGCTTCTGGTGAGGGCTGATTGGCCGCAGTAAAACGTTCGACAAAGGTCTTTTTGGGCGGTGGCGTGCGCGCCTGTTTACTGACTTCCTTTTTGAGGGCCTTCATGCGCTTTTCGTACTCGGCGTCGTCTACTTCGTCCGGGTCAGTGGACTCCCTGACTTTTATCACGTACTCGTCAGGAAGATAGTCGTAACCGATGAACGGTGGTTTATAGGAAATCTTGGACGGGGGTACTACAACCGGAGTGCGTCTTTTCTTAATCAAGTGCCCGATCCAGACAGCAAAGGCAATGCCTGCCGTGCCGATGGCAAGACCAAGTAAAAAAGCACAAAACTTTTCCATGCCTGTAAGAACGGAGTCAGTAGGGTAATCGTCGCTGGAAAAAGCGTTCTATCTCTGGGTATGAAGAACGAGATTCCAACTTTCAAATTTGTGGGTAGCTGGCAATCGCCGGTGCCCAATTCGATCATCCGCAACGACAAGCTGACGGATCGCGCCCGGATGCTGTGGATTTTCATCCGCAGCTACGCCAGCCCTTCCAGCCCGGTGCCTTTTCCGAAAAATTCGACCATGTGCCGAAACCTCGGTTGGAGCCGGGAGACGCTTTGGAAGTACATGAAAGAGCTTGAAGGTAAAGGGCTTATGTCTGTAAAAAGGACTGAGTTTCTGGTCAATCAATACTATCTTTTTGATGCTCCACAGTCGAATTTTACCGAGTCAGAAAATTTCCCACTCGGAAAATTTCCGACTGCGAAAAAATCAGACACTAAGAAGAGCCATACTGAAGAAGATGATCCAATAGATGGAGCCAAAGGGAAAAGTGTTCCGCTCGCGTCGCAAAGCGACGCTTACGTATCACCACCAGTAGTACAATCCGCTGCGCGAGCTACTGGTAATCGTAGTAAACCGACTTCGTCGGTTAAAGCGACCGCTGGCGCGGTCGCGGGGGAGGAGGATGATTTTGAGTTGGAGGAAAACGGGAAGGCATTGTTGAATTTGTGGGACGAACACTATCTCAAGGTCTTCAAACGGACTTACCAGCATACCAAGGATGATCTGGTGGCACTCCAGTATCTGGCTGAGGAAGCTTCCGGGTATGAAATGATGGGATTCATCCTGTCCGCGTGGTCGTTCCGGCGTAAGCCGGAAGGAGAGTATGACCCCTATTTTTACTGTACCCACTATTCCAACCGTCCACGGGACATTTGGATGACCACCCGGAAGGACGGTACCAGTAATCTGGATAAAATGCGGGAGGAACAGTGCTGGCGAAGCCGTCCTGAACAAATCGAATTCGGCTACAAATGGTTTGCCAAGATACAGGGAAAGCAGGCCGTCCCTGCCGGTAGTTAAGGCATGAAATTAAAGCAGGCGGATATTGATTCGGTCGCCCAGCGGGCGAATTTCTTTTTCAATATCACGTGGGCCTACCATACATTTGACGAGTCGGTCGTATACACCGGTGACGGCGTGGCCGACCTTGACCGGCTGATTGTGCAGATGGCTGCCGGGACGATGCCCTCAGCCCAGTTTCAGGTCGATGTGGGCAGCCAGTACAGCATTTACAAATTTTTTGACCTTGAAGACCTGCTGGCGATCAAGGCGTCGTACATCGCTTTTTATGGCACGGTGAACAAACCCAATGCGTACCTGCCGGAACCGTCGACTAACATCCAAGTGCCCCAGACGGCGGTAGCTGTCTCCAACAACACGACCAATGTGGCGGAATGAGCACCCTGCTTGAAATGTGGGAAGAAGCCACGTCCGATTTCGTCGAACGGTACGACCGGAATCTGATGGAGCTTGCCGAACTTTTGAAAAGCAGCGGCGGCAAGGGTCGCGTGCCGTGGAATAAAATCCCCGCTGCGCGCCTGAAGCGCATCTGGTTGGATTACGGCAAGACCCTGTCGGCCACGACCAGCCGGGAAGGAATCGTCCGCGATGAAAAGGGTCTCGAAGAAATCGCCGACCGGATGCTGGACAATATCGCCCGACTGCGCGCCGCCACCGAGATGATGGGGCATACACCCGTTCATGCTCGCGAGATGCTCGACGACATGGGCTACACGTTCACTGATCAGGAATGGGACGAGTGGATGGCCAATTACTTCACCGACGAGCACGGCAATTGGACGTTGAGCGATTACGGCCTGCCCAAGCTCGAAGAGTTGTACGCCAAGATTTATGGCGCGGAAAGCGCGGAGGAAAAGTTGCGCTGGATCGACAAAGCTTTGAATGTCGTCCATCAGCGCAGTGATTTGGCCGCCCTATTCGTGGAGGGTGGCAGCGAGACTCTGCGAGAAATCTTTGATCAAGGAGGCTACACGGGCGAACCGGTTGGCGAAGCATTCGATCCTGACGCGATTGACCCCAAGGCATTTGTCCGCAGCATGGATTTGGCGGGGTATGCCATGCGCTTTGACTGGGGGAACGATGTGTTCGTATGGCGGCAAAAAAACGACAAATGGAGCCAGACACTGGATAAGAATGTCCGGTTGTTCGCCACCAAATCAGAGGCCGAAAAATTTGCGCGGGAATGGGCCGGGTGGTCGGAATACATGCTGACTCAGGAGATTTCGATCCTTCCCATCTGGCGGCAAAAAGACGGCTCGTTGACCGAATCGGAGGCGGAGGAATTTGACCCGGATATGCCGTCGCACAAGCTGGCCAAAGACTTCGCCCTCAATCTGGACAAGCGGGGTGCGGAGCGCATCAAGGAACTGGAAAAATTTAACCAGTGGCAAGGCGGCGATTGGGTGATTCCGCACACCTATATTGGCTATGAGGCTGATTTTGATAACGAAGCCAATCATGCGTACTTCAAGGAAAAGTATCCATGGTTGCGCACAGAAGGGCAAACGTTGGGATTCGACGATACCAAATTTCCCGAAGAGTACGACAGCTTTGAGTTGTTCATCGGCCAGATCGACCAAACGGAATGGGAAAGTTTCATCGAAGATGTGGGCGCTGTATACAATGGCATCTGCATGGACGACGACAAGGCCATGGAGTTGGAAAATGCGGAATCCAGCCGGGTGATGAAAGATGACTGGCTCCCGGAAATCAAAAAGCAGTTGCTGGTTGATCCACGTTTTCAGGAGCCTGAACTGCAAAAGGAAATTCCGTTGCTGACCCCGGACGACATGTGGCAATTTGCCCACGAATACTCTATCTACCCTGAACGGGAAGGTTACGGTAGCGTTACCTATGACATAGAGAGCATCATCAAAAAAATCCAGCCGGAGGATATTCTGGGCGTCGGCAAGCCGCCCAAGGAACATCCTGAGTTCAAGTTTGAATCGCGGTTGAACGAAGCCGATCCTGACGACGTTGATCCCCATGCCTATCTGGGCCGGGTTGCTCCGTACTGGGGAGTTGCCTACGACGGCAAGGATGACAAGCCCGGCTGGACGGTGCCCCAACGTGATGGCGGCAAACTGGTTTGGTATACTGGCAATCCATGGGATCGCTGGTCACTCAATGTGGAGGATGCCAAGCAGTTCAAATCCCAAGAAGCGGCAGACAGTTTCATCGACAATATCTGTACCAACAAAGCGGTATGGCCAGTTCACATGATTTCCGCTCGTTTGCCGGAACTGTGGCAGGAAGCGCTTGACCCGGATGAAATTGATCCGAAAGAATACACCGGGAAGCTTGATCGGTTTTACGGAATAACATGGATAAAGAATCCTGATGCGCCTATTTTTTGGTGCGGCGGTAATAGATTTACGGGTTATACTTGGGATGTTGATCCAGCAACAGCCATGCGCTTTCCGACAAAAGGAGAGGCAGAAGATGAACTCTCTTTTTTGTTGACGCGCCTTTCTTCCTCGTTTACCGCAATGTCGCAAGTTGATGTTGCGCCCTTGCCTTATTTCCGAACTCAGGAAGCGCTTGACCCTGACGAAGTTGACCCTCGGCACTATTTGCGCCAGTTGAAACGCCCTTTAATTATTGTTTTTCAAGGTAGCACTAATCCATTGTACTACGCACCCATTAGCGGCATGACGGCGCATCGATGGTCGCAGGACGTAGATGAAGCCAAAAGGTTCTGGTCGACAGACGAAGCGCAGACGACCCTGAAATCAGTTTTAAAACAAAGGGGACAGGAGTTTGCACAAATTATACCCGATCCAACAGGACTGGGCGAACCGCCGGTGCATGAGGCGCTTGACCCGGATGCGGTTGATCCCCGTGCGTATTTGAAAGGGGTTCTTCCCAAATACATTATTCGTCACGCAGGTTCGCCCTATCCACATCAACTCTGGTGGCGCAAAAGCTACGGTTGGTCATGCCAAAAAGACAAAGCCAGTCGATTTCCAAATCCACAAGCTGCCATAGAATTTGCCCGTGGTGGTGACATGGAAGCAGGTTATTGGCAGAGGTACGGACGCGTTGAAGTCGATCCTGTTCTTCCGGGCATTAAGGAAGCGCTTGACCCGGATGCGATTGATCCCCACGAATACCTGAAGCATTTGCGCCGAGGTTATGTGGCGCGGGCGCAGGCTTGGGATGCCGGTGCGAGTGGTAGGTTGAAGCCGGTGTCACTCTGGTTTAGTGATGATCCTTGGGGTTGGTACGCATCGTATGAGCAGGCGAAGGTTTTTAAAACTTCACAGGAAGCTGAGCGGGCGCGGGCATCATTGCCCAAAGACAAGCAGTCGCTGATGGTGGTTGAACCGCACGAGGAAATTGTAGCGGAAGTACTTGATCCTGATGAAGTGAATCCACGAAACTACTTAGGCTCTTTGGCTGGAGGAGATGTTATCACTTATTCCGCCAAGGATGCGCGGATTTGGTACTATGCGCCGGACATGGCTGGAATGCCTTGGTCGCTTAACGCGAAGGACGCACAAGTGTACACAGACAGTGCCGTTGCGCAAACGATGTTTGACCATTGGGTAAAATCCTCGAACGAGGAAGATCGTGGTCGGTATAAACTACTGCGGATGGTAGTTGAAGCTCGTATACAGCGTAAGCAACTGCCGCCCGAAGAGGAAATCGATTACAAGCAATGGGCATTGCACGGCGGTTACGATTCGGGCACGGAAATTTATTCGGATGCCGAAGTCCGCGTTTTCAGGCCATCGACGCCTCAGACGTGGGAAAAATACTTCGGTGTGTCGCTGTTGAAGAGTTGGCCGGACATGGAACAAGGCGGCCCGATTTTCATCGCCATCCCGGCTAAAGGCAAACCGTGGGCTTTTCGGGAGTTTTACGATCAGATTGTTGAGCTTGATGATCGCGGTAATCGGTGGGATACACCGATCCCGGAGATGTTGGGCAAGTATGGCGGCGGCAAGACGGTCGGCAAGGTGATGGCGACCTACTACAAACGCCGGTTGAAAAACGATTTTGAAAAATATCTTCCATGGGTATTTGGTTTTGGCGGCATTGGCGCGGTTCGGCGTTACATCAACAAAATCAAGCCCGGTCAGAATGCTGTGCTGGACAACGCACTGGCCATGCAGGCGGCAGCGGAGGGCAATCTTCCGATTGCTGCCCGCTTCTGGAACTATCCGGTTGATCAGATGACCAAGGAGGGCGTCTGGATCAGTGTTGCCGATTGGTCTGATTTGGCCGGGATGTTCAAGGATGATCGCAATAATAACTGGAAAAAAGCCGCCGAGACGCTGCTTGGCGGTGATGCCAGCGAATGGTTTTACTGGCTGTGGGAAACGCCCATGGACGTTAAGGATGTCGTTGAGTATTTGACCCCGGAACATTACACCGATCTGCGCCGGATACTGGTGGGGCGCAGCGTCCTGATTGATGGAGAGCCGTTGGTTTTAACCCCTCAAGCCCTCAAAGATCGTACCGATGATGACATTGAAGAATGGATCAAGAACGCCGATGAATTCAGTGACGGAAACTCTTTGGATGAAATTGCCGAGGCGATCCAACAGGCGGGCCGCCGGGCTTTGGAGACCATTTACGAAGATGAATATACAAAAGCGTATATCGACTTAATCGAAGATACGCTGGGTTCCAAATCCAAATGGATCAAAGTAGGCGGCAAAGACCGGCTGGGTTTTTTGGTGCCGTGGAAAAAAGTCAGGGAATCCATGGCATATTACGAGGAGGAAAACAGCGAACCGTACAGCGGGGATTTGCCTGATTTGTTGTTTGAGTATTCGCCCAAGATTGTGCCCAACGATGAATACCATGGAAGTTTCAGCGACGAACCGGATACCGTCAAAGAAGCCCTGTCGTACGAACTGGGTGAGTTGGAACCATGGCCGCTCCCGGAAAACCGGCCCGATCCCAACCAACCGGAATTGATCAGCGGTTTGCCGACCGGTACCGGTAAAATGCTGCATGTCGAAGTGTACAATGAGCTTTGTCCTACCGGGGCTACGGTCAAAATGAAGGATTACGACTGGGAGAAGTTCAAAAAAGAGAAGCCGCAGGAAACCAGCAAGGAAGCGTGGGATGCGTATGCCAAAAAGCACAACATTAAACCCAAGTCACGGCTGGGAGAAGCGGTCGATCCCCAAAAATTTAAAGTGCGACAGGTACCCATTACGCAACTGGAGCCGAGCGAAATTCATCCTGACAAGCCCATTGACCCGGCGGTGTTTAAACAAGGCTGGCCCGCCTTCATGCCGCCGCTGTTCGCCTTTGAAGGCCGGGGCGCACTGTCGCTTCAAGACGGTCACAATCGCTGGCAGGCGGCGCTGGGGGCCGGATTGAAGCAGGTGCCGGTGGTGACCATCCCGTGGACGCTGGCCGAGCAGTGGTACGAGGAAGGGCTGGATCGGCTGGACATGCGCGACCGCGTTTTTGAGCAGTTGGGTATCAAGTTGACTGAAGCGCGTGATCCTGATGATATTGATCCGAGAAAATATCTTAAAAAAGTCAAGTCACCGCGCTTTGTTATCGCACGGAAAGACTACAACCGCTGGTGGAACACGAGTTCTGGCTGGGTGGATTATTTGAGTCGTGCAACAACTTTTCCCAGTTATAAGATGGCTCAAAAGCATGTGGACAGCGAACGGTTTGACGTTGGTTACCGCCGGGGCAAATTTACGATAGTCATCGAGCCGTACGTTCCATCTGTGCAAGAAGCAGTTGAAAAGGACATAACCTATCGTGAAACCGACCCAGAGGAGTTGGATAAACTGGGCGTGGTCACAGAGTTTTCGGACAATGCGTTCGGTGATTTTGCCTATTCGGGCACTCACTACTTGATTCTTAAAAACGGTACGCCGGTGGGTTGGTTCCAGCAGTTGGATAGCGGGGTGCTTCAGGTGATCGAGGTAAAACCTGAGTTTCAAAAGCAGGGAATCGCCACGGAGATTGTGCGCCAGCTTTACGGCGACGAGGAGTTCCGGGTATCTGATCCCAGCGAAGAAGGGAAGCAGTTGTTTAAAAGATTTCCCAAGCATGTGGTCGAAACGCGACTGGAAGAAAGCCACAGCTACGCGGTGACGTTGATCAAGTTGCCCCGCGAACTGGCCGATTTCGTCGTCAACTGGGGCAAGGTCAACATCCCGGATGATTGGTTGTATACGGAGGAAGACGACGACAGCTATGGCCGCGAGCTTGAACCGCATGTGACCGTCAAATACGGATTGACCACGAACCAAGTGCCCGACGAGTTGCGGAAGATTGCCGCCACGACGCGTCCGTTCCCCGTCTTCTTTGAGAAGGTGTCCCTCTTTGGCACCAACCCCGATTACGACGTGGTCAAGCTGGATATAGATTCACCGTGGTTGTCCGAACTCAACGAGCGCGTGTCCAAGCTGCCCAACGAGGACAAGCATCCGGTTTATCACCCGCATTGTACCGTGGCCTACGTTAAAAAGGGTGTGGCGACCAAGCTGGCCGGGATTGATCCGTTTGCTACCAAGGAGGTAAAGCCGCAGTTTACCGCCGCTGAAATGGAGTTCAAAGGTGCGTGTGAGCAGGACGACGATCCAGATCGGGTGGTTGAAGTAATTCGGTTCAGTACTCAAAAAGAGCCGCAGGTTAAAGAAGCGTTTGATCCTGATGCTATTGATCCAAAGGAGTATGCGCACAAGACGCCGCTGGAATATGCCGTGCAGATGGTTGGGCCAAAAGGTGAAGAAGGAGTATATCTGGCTCAGCAAGGGGAGCACCATTTGAATCCGGCTTGGATGGGTTTGCGCAGTTTGCGCATTCTTCAAAAATACAATTACGGAAACAGGTATACTAAGGGAGCTAAAATTCCCCCCGGCTATAAGATACAGATTTTAAGGCGGCCACGGCTGAAAGAGGCACTCGATCCTGACGCCATTGACCCGAAACAATATCTGAAAAAAGCCGTGCGTTGGCCGTGCGCAAAATGCGGACGAGATTTGGGCGCGCCCGAAAGTGTGATCCGCGAGTACTTCAGCAGGCACGGGCACGACCCGCTTCATTCGTTGGGGCACTATGATGCGGAAGGTTCGTTCGAGCCTGATCATGCTTCCGAAGTTTTATCTGCGGAACTTCATGGTTATGATCTGGCTGATGACAGTGATTCCTGTTCAGCTTGCGGGGAAAGCACCATGGAAAAAATACAGGAAGCACTCGAAGAGGCGGTTGACCCGGATGCAGTTGATCCAAAGCAGGCTTTGAAAAATGTCGGTGTTCACTACGCTATTCGTAAAATTGGGAATCCAAAGTTGCCTTCGTGGTGGTGGAACGGACTGTGGGGCTGGGGTGCTCACCGTGCTCGGCAGCGTTTCGACAGCAGAATCGAAGCTGACGATATGATTCGTGAGCGGGGTTTGCAGGGGGTGGGGGAAGTGGTGCCTATTATTGAGGAAACCCACACGCCTGATCCTTTTGGCGGTTTGTCCTTTCCCACGGACGCCAGTCAGGTGGTTCGGTTCTTACGCAAGAAGCGGCACCGTCGCCCCGCTATCCTGTAGCGGCAGGCGATGGTAATTAGATTGTGATCGGAAACCTCAAAGAAGAGTTCCTGTACGACCGCCTGCCGCAGGGTGTCATCGACCTTGACGAAAAGGGGCTGATTCAGGCAGTGGTTGGCGGTATACAAGACCGTATCGAAGACCTGCGCGCCTACGGCAAAAACATGCAGCAGTTCTTCGCCGTCAATACTTTTCCCCAGACCGGCAACAACGTGGTGCTGGTTGATCTCCAGAGCGACCAAGGCAAGACATATACGCGTTCCTTGGACATCCAAACGGACACTCCGGCGGATGGCACGGCGGCGTTGGACACGTGGGCAGCAGCCCAGCTTGGGCTGGACAAGACGGCCATTCTTAACGCCCGGTACGGGACGGACTTGCTGCGGCTTGTCGACATCAACACCTTGGCATACTTGGCTCAAACTGTTGGCGCGGTGTTGTACAAAACTTCGATCATTCCCGATGATCAAGTTCAGGCGGAACAAAAGCAGATCATTGCGACGTATTTCCCGCGTCTGCAAATCAAGGGCACGGAGCGGAGCTTCGAGGCGTTGGGCCGGATTCTCGGTTTTGATGATGTGCGCATGACGCCCCTGTGGAGCCGCCTGAGCGTGCGCCAGCCCAACGACATCGGTGCGGCTGCCAACGACCCGGATTTCGCAACGGAAGCGGAATACATTCCGCAGCAATCTTTCAGCCCCTTCTACAATCCGCTAAAGACCAATGACGGCCCCTTTTACACGTGGACGGGTACCGTCAACAACGGCACGAACAGCACGCAGTTTTACACGCAGGCGGTCAACGACTTCAGCCCCTTTGTGGAAACAATTGTGCTGGCCACGCAGCACGGTACCGTGGTTGATCCGGCCAATGGCACTTACGCTTTGGGTTCTTCCGGCACTGACAGTCTCGGTGGCCCGCACAAGAAGGCATACGTTGATCCTGCTGGGGCCGGGGTTCGTTTCCAAGCCATTGCCGAAGGCGAGTATTTCAACGGCATGGTGATCAGTGTGGGAACGGACAGCACGGGCACGAACAAGATTTTGTCCATCACCGACCGGTTGTCGGCCATCAAATATCGTAGCAGCTATTTTGATCTGGCCGTCACGGCTTATCCTGACAAGATCGAAGAGGTTTTCGGATCGAGTGCGGCGCAGCGCAACAAGGATTTGGCCAACACGCCCGCCCTGACTGTAGACGGGACAGCGGTATCACCTTACCGGCCATGGATCAGCGGTTCAATGACCAGCGATTTCACCGTTCAGGACTGGGTGACGATGGTCGGCAACACGCTGACGGTGGTTATCCCCCGCGTGGAAGCTTCGGCAGTGAACCGCCAGTTGAACATGACGGGCGTTACGGCAGCGGCAACACAAGTGACACAGGCGCTGGAAGAAGTGCGGGCGGCTACCCGTTATCCACGCAAATCTTTGGGCGGTTTGTTGTTGCAGGATTCAGCAGGATACGCGGCTTATGCGGCTTCAGTTGATTTATCTTCGTCTACACCGCCACCATCACCACCTTCGTTTATTTTCCTTCCACAAGATGTAATTGGCTATTTTACCGACGCATTTACTTATAGGACAATAATAAATGTTAATGGGACGCTTTATGCTCTAACGGGCGGTATGACTTTTTCATCCACCGACGGTATCAATTGGACGTTGATAGGAAGTACCACCCCTACTCTTATAGCCTTTGTCTACGGTAATTCGCTATTTGTTGCTGTTGGCGGTGATCTTGGTATTTATACATCATCTGACGCAATCAATTGGCAGTTACAATTTACGGCTGACAATACGTTGACTGGTATATGCTTTGGAGGAGGTTTGTACGTGGCTGTGGGTTATTTTGGTACGATTCTTACTTCCACAAATGGGACTTCTTGGTCACTGAGTGTGATGCCGGTTGGGTTAGAAAACGCATATTGGTATAATGTAGCTTATGTTGGTGGTTTATACGTTGCTGTTGGAATGGACACTGTTTTTGGTATTGGGGCTATTATGACTTCAACGAACGGAATTTTATGGAACCAAAAAGATTGCGGAACAGTTGCAATTTTGGATGATGTTACTTATGGTGGGGGTCAATTTATAGTCGTCGGTTTGGGTGGAACTGTTTTGACTTCAACTAATGGAAATACGTGGAATTTACAAACGAGCGGTATAAGTGCTGACATAAGGTCAGTAATATATTTTGACGGAGCTTTTTACGTTGGTAATTCTTACTTTGGTGGTTCTAACGGAACTGTCTGGCAGTCTGCCAATGGAAGTACTTGGACACAAGTAGCTGAAGCTCCGCCTCCTATTATGCAGGGTTGGCAAGTAGCAGCACTATTGTTGGTTGCTATCAGCAACAGCAATAGCATTGTTGTTAATACGCAAACGTATGGTGGGAATTGATCTATGAGCAACTTTATTTGTAGCAGATTAAAAGCAACTATAACATGATTATTTCAGGCACAACGACAATTTTGCCCGAATACATTGCGGCGATTGATTTGATTACCGCCAACGGTACGACGTACACGCAGGCCGAGATTGATCCATACAATCATCAGATTTTTCATTATAAAGCGCTCAACTTTTCCGGGAGCTTCGACTTCAGCACGGGCAGCTTTTACTTTGATCTCGAAAGCGCGGCCACAGGCACCGACATCATCGCCCGGTATACTATTACTTCCAGCGAGGTTATCCGGCCAGAACCAAGTCTGGCGCTCAAGCTCAGCGGCAACGTCACCTATCTGGCGCGCCCCGAAGACGCTCAAGATACGGAATTCGTTGATGAAGTCAGCGATGAATACCCGTGGCGGCGCGGCATTGTCGGCGGCGGTGAACTGGTCGAACTGGACACGTACATCACCAGTACTCCCGATGTGGCTATCGATGTAGTTGGGGATGCGACAGCGGTGCGGGCGCATACGGGTGTTGACATGGAAGCCATTGGTATTCTTTCCCCGGCAACCAGCCGCCTGCGTCTGGCGTATCAGCCCATGCCGACTGACCAAAATTACATGCCCAGCCGTCTGGCCGTTGGCTATACTGGTGTATTCAAAGATTTGTCTACATTGACTGCGCCGGAAATTGAACTCCTGAATGCGGAAAACGACTGGGAAACCTTGTTCGAGTCGGGTTACGCTGTTTATCACATCGGACTGGCACAGGGAGTCTTGGTGGGCGACCTGCCGAAGTTCTTTGGCCCCCATCATCGGGATGGGATGGTGGGCTGGATGACTTTTAACGAGCATCCTGAAGATGACTTGACCGTGGTTGACCACAGCAGCATCAACAGCATGGCGACATTGGTGGGAATTACGCCGCAGGATCGATTGTGGAGCAACGAACGTGGCTGGTACCTTAACCTCGATCAGTCCAGCGTGATCGTTTTCAACGGTTATCGCGGAGTGGTTGACGATCAAACGGTGTCTTTCTGGATCAATCCCTCTTCCGTGGCTGGCAGCGGCGTGACCACCATTTTGGAATATGGCCCGTTGTCCTTCGATTACGACAGCGCGGCCAGCCAGCTTACGGCTTACGTGAACCTCGGTATCGCCCGGCAGTCCATTGACACGCAGGGAGTGTCTGCCGCGCACTGGACGTTTTTCTACGTGCGCAAATCCAGCAACACGGCGGTCTTCGGCTGGGGCGGTGATCTGGGTACGTCGGCGAATGAAACGACAATCACGACCTCCGGGTCGTACGTCGCGGCCACCCCGGACGACATGACCGCGACCGTGCAGGGCGCAGCGCGCAACTTCGGCATCCACGACGTGCGCATTTGGGATAAATTTAAGAGCCAAGCCGACATGGACTTGGTGCGCTTTCACAATCCGACCCCGACGATTTGTACCTATCGTCCCGGTTTCATTCAAACTGTCAACAAGCGGGATCGGTACGGCTTCCGGGTGCTGTCGAACGGTTTTGTCACCACCGACATCCTGCCTGCGTGGCTCCGCACGGTGCGCATGGGCTTGGTGCGCCGGTATGATAGCACGGGCGCGTACACGGGCGAATCCCGTTTCAAAGAAGTGGGTTTGGGCGGCGGTCGGCCTCTGCCTTCCACCTATCTGTTGGGCAACCAGTTCACCGCGTTGACGGCGGCGGGGACGACCGTGATGGCCACCACCCATGGTGAGATGCCCGGCTACAACGCCGCATGGCTCAACGACAGTTATGCCGGTACCTATGCGATTTTGGAGACTTCCGCCGGGGGTGATGGCATCCCCGCTGACTATGTCTTCTCCGGGGTGGATACGCCGTTCCCCAACCTCATGGTCGAAACCAATCCCAATCGGGATGCCATCTGGGTGCAAGGCGACAGTGGCGCGGTTTACGAAGTGACGTTGTTCGGCAGCTTGACGAACACCTATCTGGTCTCGGCGCGCATCACCCGCCAGCGCAGTGATGCTGATCTCAAAATCAACCGCATCCTTCAAACTTTCAACAGTACCGGCAGCATCTTTGCGGTGACGGCTCAAGGGACGATCTTCACGGATCAATTGTCGGTCACGGTCAGTTCCGGCTCTATTGTTTCTGTGGGCACCGACGATGCCACCGGTGCTGTCTCGGTGCTGACGAATGGAACCACTGTGGTTAGTATTCTGCATCCGCTTGATTTGCGTGACGCGGAAGTTCCAACGGGAGCGCAGGTAATCTTGGCGGATACCGCCCTCGGCGCGATCCTGTCGGTGACGACCGATGGCACGGTATATCAGACGGCTTACAGCGGCACGCTGACGACGCCGCCGGTATACATGTATTTGAATGAGCGGATTGTCGCGGCGGCTCCCAACGCATGGACGCGGTGGACAGACAACACTAACAGCGCTGCTTTTGGCAACCAGCAAATACCGCCCGTGGCGGCGCTGAATCAAAACGGGGTTCTTGAATTTGAAGACAGTGGCGTGCTGCTGGCCGGGATGTATGAACTGGATGTGATCAGTGGTAACATCGGCAACCCGGACGGAGACTTTCACGGTTTTGACGTGCAGATCACCATCAACGCCACGACGTTTCAGGGGGTATTGCTCAAAGGGGAAACCGGCTACAATGTCAACGGCACGGATACGTTCCGGTTCGCTCTCGCTGACGGGGTGGTCGGCGATTGGTTGACTTCATTCCAGTGGACGAACGCCTACTCCAATCCGCAGCGGGGGCAGGCACGGCAGTTGGCGATCTACGGTTATCAGTTGCGGCGGCTGACGACTGAATTGTACCGCGTTGAGATCGCCTCCAGCGGCACGGTGCCGCTGCTTACTCAGCTTACAACATCATGATTACAAGCGCAGGAACAACGCCGGGCGGCTGGTTCCAGACGATCAACAGCTATGGCACGGTCGTCCAGATGGAGCACGAGTCGCAGGTTTATTCAGCCAACGACACGATTGCCAGCTTTAATCCCCTCAGCGAAGTGTTGACCGGTAACACGGGAGAGCGCACGGAGGACATCCTTGCTGGGATGGACGTTGTTATCAGCGACGCGGGTACGCTGGTCTTTCCGACTTTCGGCAGTTTAACCGCAGTTTTAGTTAACGGCACAGGAACCAATCCCTTTCAAACGGGAGCTTTGGTTTCCTTTGCTATTTCGCCGACGCCTGCTACCGGTACCCAGATTTACGCGTATGTTTGGTCTTTGTGGGATGCTACGATTTTGGCTACAACTACGCCGTATACACCGCCAGTGGCGATCAATATGGGCGGTGATCCCACGACGGGCGAGCTTCACTATTCGGTGATGCCGGTTCAAATTGACGGGCAGAGCACGAGCATCAACGGGACAATTCAGGCCAACAATCCGCCGAGCATTTCTTCGCCCACGGCCTCGGCCAATGACGGCTTTTTCCCTTACCAGACGGAATTGAAAGTCACCGTCTTCGATCTGGATGGGGATGCTTTTACGTTTGGCTGGTTCGTGGGGGCGGACTTTGTCGGCAGCGGGACATCCAGCTATGTGGGTAATGTGGCGGGTACTTGGTCGGGCAACGATACCATCGTCATCAGCACCTATGCGGGTACTCAAAACCACATTGACCTGACCGTCATCGCCAATGAGACCGTGACTTGCGACATCATTGATGTCCGGGGCGGCACGTCCACTTTCGATTTTGAAATCCGGGGCGGCAACACGCCCCCGCCGCAAGTGGGAGCCACGGGAGCCATCTCCGGTGTCACCGCCGAGGCGGCGGACTTGCCGGAGCAGCGGATTGGTATCGGCCAGTCCATCACCTTTTCCGCGTATGGCAAGGACATTTCCGGTGGCACGGTCACTTTCTTGTGGGCGTTTACCGGCTCCAACAATTGGACGACGGCGCTCACTACCTCCGGGACAATTTCTGCTTTGCCGGATGGCGGTTATCAGAGCACTTATCTGAAAGATATTTCCGGTGAAATCGTGACGAGCGGAACGGAAAAAACAGCGATTGCGCTGGTCGCGGTGACTGGCCCAAACTCTTATACTGTGGTCGAACAGCCAGTAACCTTGATCGCCAACACGCCGCCGACTGCCGTTGCTTTTGTGGTGAAGAATTTTGGCACGACCATCAACGCCGGTGGCGATCTTGGCCCCGGTGATCCGTTTCCGCCGGGTACTCAGTTTGAATTTGACGCCGTGGCCACCGATCCCAACGGTGACATCGTTGAGTATTACTGGCAGTTTCAACAGCCGCCCGGCGTCACCCCGGATACCTTGGGCTTGTGGGGGGCCAAAGTCAGCATCGACACGGCGCAGTACCCCAGTGGCTCCATTGTGCCCGGCATCCTGACCGTGACCGACCGCATGGGCGGCACCTTGGTCGTGGACACGCCCTTTGTGAGCCTCGTTTGAGCCATTAAATTTTAGTATTGACAGTGGGCGCGGCAGGGTATACATTTACGTAAAATTATTACGAAAATTATGCCAAGAAAATCAGACCCCACCGCTGCCATTAAGGAAAAAACCTCGACTCGCGCCGCCAAAGACATCCCCGTGATTGAAGTGGAAGGCGATGCGGTTCAACGTTTTAACGACGCCAAGGATCAAATCGAAAAAGCCCAAAGGGTCATCGATGCCGTGGCCCCGGACTTGATCGAGCGAGGACTGCGAGCAGTGTTCAAGCATAACATTGCCCGCAGTGGCAACACTGACGAGCAGATTTCATCGGTGCGCTTGCAGGACAAAGCGGAGAAGCCGGACAAGGCCGCCAAGGAAGAGGAAAAGGTGGAGACGGCCCTGTTCACGTGGACAAGGAAAAACACCAAATGCAACTCCAAGAACGTTGAGACCTTTTTCCGGGAGCTTGCGCTTTTACCTGCCGAGGGGCCTAAAATTGTGCGCTCCAATTACGCTGATTGGGCAGTGGTTTCGGAATTCAACACCGACGTTTTTATCGACCCCAAGACCGGCAAATTCAGTCAGGAACGTTACGAGGCGTTTGTCAAAGCGCTGGAAGGTGTATCCCAAAAGCTCGACGTGGTTAATCCGCTCAGCACGTCCAAGGTGATGGTGGCCACCACTGATTTTCACACCCGCCGGTTCAAGGACTTCAACCTCGAAACCAACGTGGCCCTGACGCAAGTGCTGCCCACCACGGTCAAGCTGGAGTCAGAGCGCCCGGCCCCGGAGGAACCGGAGGAATAATATGGCAAGTGTTAAACGACCTCGTTGCAAGCACAGATGGTTTGGATACTACGCACATATTGCCAAGGCATTTGTGATGCCGAGAACAGTATCACGCCGAAGATGTTTCAACTGCGGAATTAAACAAGAATATGCTGACGAATATAAAACTCCAAGATGGGTCACTGTCAGCCAACGTTGTCCAAACTCTTAAACATTAAATCACGTTCTGTATAGTGATATGAAACTGCGACCCTTGCTCGTGTCCGAACCGGAGAGCGCCATGATTCGACGGCTGGTTGACCACGCGGCGCATAACGTAATTAGCCGCGAACGCCTGCAACGAATGATTGCCGGGGAGGCCAAGCCCGTGGGCGACGAGCCGGAATTTACGTGTGTCATCCCGGTGGGTTATCGGTGTGTATACAGCCTTGAGGAACAACCCCTCGGTGTTTGTCGGCATTTGTCCATCAGCGTGCTGGGCGAAGGGGCTGCGCCCAACGAAGCGGCGGTGGAGATGCTGGCCACGGAGTTCGGATTTCGGGGCGGTTTGGAGGATATGGCCCATGTCTGGACAGAGCCAGTCAGCGCGGGCAAAATTGCGGTCAACTTGCTGCAAACCAAGGACGCAAAACAGGCTGTATGAGCATCCACGAGGTCATCGCCAAATATCTTCAGTTCTTACTGGAGCAGTTGCAGCAGGACATTAACGTGATTACCACGTGGTGGGTTTACTGTTTTGTGCTACCTTTATGCGTATACATCATGTTCTTTCTGGTTAAATGGTGGATGTTGCTGGTGCCAGTAACGTTGCCGCTGACCATGTGGCTGGCCTCGCGCACATCCGCGAAGGATTTGTCGTGGTTCAAGTCTAATTAAGGAAGTAATGGCCGATAAAAGCAACATTTCGCTGACGAAGTTGACCGTCGCGCTGGAAGAGTACCGGCTGAAGGACAAGCACGGGAAGTATGTCCACGCAGTGCCGGAGATCGCCCTGCGGGCGGGCATTACGCCGCACGATCTGGTCAAGCTGGCGGTCAAGCGCGGGCTGAAGAAGCGCGTGATTGTCCAGACGGACAGTGTGGTGATGGCGGCTTTATCTGACTATGTGAACCACCCGGAACTGTTCACGAAGGACATCGCCGATAGGTACGGCATCTCCACCGCTACCTTGACCGTCTGGGCGACCAACGCCGGGGTTACTTTGCGCTCTCGTGGTCTTCATAAAATGGACATGCCCACGACGCGTCAGCGTCAAATTTTGGAAATGGCTGCCCTGTACTCTTACGAGAAGGTGGGAGAACATTTTGGTATAAGCAGGTCGCGGGTGAGCGCCGTGGTAAAACGCTGGAAGGGCTGGAAAGTTCCCATTGTGCCTCCCTTCAAACCCGGTGACATTCTCCTGTGGCGCAACAAGCGCCGGAAGGAGCGGCTGATCGTGGTTGATGCCGGTCTTACGCGGGGCACGGTCAAAGACGAAAGCGGGCGCACTCTTCGGGCTTTTACGTGGAGCAGTAAAGGTCGGCTCCCCAAGAAAATTGGAGTTGACCCCAAGTATACAATTTGTGATACAACCGGGGATGACGCACCATTTGGTTAACTGGTTCACGTCGGTTTTTAACGGCTTTCGGATTTTTTGGCCCACGCCCAAAATTGACCTGCCTCGCGTGGCTGAAAAGATGGCCGCTGAATACGTCGTGGCCGACGGCAAAATCTGGTTCAAGCAGTACTTCCCCGAAGAAGGCACTCGTCAGGAATTTAAGCGGGCGGTGCTGGAACATCTTGACTATCAGCGGGTGATCGTGACCATGTACTACGCTGGGACGGCGACCCCGGATTGGGCGGGTGAGGGTGTATACATGGCTCCCGTGTATAATGGGCACGATGTGGTTATGATGGGCACTGCCCGGTACGAAGTCATTTTGCCGACGTTGAATGATGAAAACCAAAACGCCCAAGAAATTGCGGAAGTTATCCCTGCCGGAGACGGGCACGAAGCAGGCGCTCAAGCAGGCGGTGCTCAAGGCCCTCCCCGACCGCCGGAAGTCGCTGCTCACGGTGACGACCACGTCCCACAACGGCAAGAAGCGCACCCAGACCTTCACTTTTATCCATGATCTTGACGACGGCCTTTTTGTTTATCGGCCCCGGCGGCTGGATTATCAGATCACCTTTAAACTGAAATCCAAATGAGCGCGCTGATCGAGGAAGGCAGCAAACAGGAATTTAAGCGGGCGGTGCTGGCTGCGCTGCCCGGCAGGCCCGTCTTTAAACAGCAGTCATTTGTGCGCTCCATGTGGTTTCCATTGTTGCTGCTCACCGGTGCTGTGGCAATTATCATGCCTATGTTGGCCGCCATGAGTGGCTGTTTGGCTATTGGAATGGCCGCCGTATGGTTGCTGTTAGCTGTGGAGTTTTATAAGATTTACCGGGTCGAACGACAAAACGAGGAAATCTGGCACAACATCCTTACCAACGAGTGGAAATTCAGATCAGGTTTATTATGATGCCCGAAATTGGAACCAAGCAGGAATTCAAGCACGCTGTGTTGGCTCACTTGCCTGCGCGCAAATTGATCGGATATTGGGTCACCAACGATCCCGAATTGCTGGGCACGACCAAGGGGCTGTGCGGTTTTCGGATGACTGCGACGGAAGCCATCCAGTTGTGCTCGTACTACACTCAGCAGTACCAGCAGGTTTTCCACATTCAGCCGGAATGGAGATGGCCCCTGTTAAATGGTTCCTGAATTTTACACCAAGCAGTCGACAAAGCGTTGGGTGCTGGAGCATCTGTGGAGTTATTACTGCCGTCAATGCGGGGGCCACTTCATCGATTTCTATCCCCGACAAACATGTCCTGAGTGCAACAAAGTTTACTGCGATCCGCGATTGACGGCGCGGCTTTTGCACGGCTTCCATTAAAATTTTAGGTTGATATTCCACGACAACAGTGTATATTCGACGCATGACAAAGTGTCG
>Ga0187873_1000040_pt1 | contig 143218 bp, 129 predicted proteins | sample June2016WEW_16_1_2_FD_133012 | JGI IMG/M metagenome (GOLD analysis project Ga0187873, IMG submission 133012) | Peatland microbial communities from SPRUCE experiment site at the Marcell Experimental Forest, Minnesota, USA - June2016WEW_16_100 | ecosystem: Environmental > Terrestrial > Soil >...
GCGATGACTATGCGGCGCTTCCTTTACGTCTTCACTCTCGTCTTGCTCGGTAGCGCGTGGCTTCCCCTAGCGAGCGCCCAGGCGACGACGGGTGGCGGCACTTCGACGCCGCCTCTCCTCGCCATTGGCAACCCTGGCGACTTCGCGGCCAAGGTGGGCAGCCTCACCGCGCCATGGGTGGACCCGGTGTACGGCTCGAATGATTGGGGAGCCATAGCGAGTGACCCCACGAACGGTCCCCTCATTGCTGTGAACGACGGCTCCGGGAACATATGGGCCAAGGAAGGCAGCCTGACCGCGGCGACGTGGACGAAGGAATACGTCAGCGGCGCCTTGGCCGTGGCCGTTGCCGGGTGACCTAGCCGGCCCACTACCGGTGGGTACCGATCGCGCCGGTCCGGCTTCCTTGACTCCCCCGGACGGGCTCGATACGGTCCGTTCGGCTTCGTGACGAGGCCCTGTTCTCCCGCCACCTGTGGCGTCGCTACGCTGGTGAGGCTGGCCGGAATCCCAGAGGAAGGCGCGCCGCGCGATGAAGGTGTGGATCGATCAGGATCTGTGCACCGGTGACGGTCTCTGCGAGGAGATCTGCCCCGCCGTGTTCACACTGCAAGACGACGGCCTCGCCTACGTGAAGGACGGCGCCACCGTGATGACCGACCCGGGCGGCGTGAAGGGCATGGTGGTCGTCCCTGACGGGCTCGAGGACGCCGTCACGGAGGCCGCCGAGGAGTGCCCCGGGGAGTGCATCTTCATCGAGCAGGCCTAGTCCTCGACTCCCCCGGCCGGCCCGCCGTCCCCGTCCCGTTCCCCGCCTGAGAAGCCCCGCGCCTCGACGCGGCGCGCCGTCGTGACGAAGCCAGTGTGGGCGACCATTCGGTGGTCGGGCCGCACCGACCTCCCCTCGATGTGCCACGAGCGCCGGAGGATCTCGAACGTCTCGGCGAGGGCGAACGACGCCCTGGCGAGCCGGGCACGCAGCTCGGCCGTCTGGGTGATCGACGGCAGGTAGGCGAGGAGGATCCCCCCGGGGAGGAGGGCCCGCTCGGCGTGCTCGACGACGCGCCACGGTTCGGGCAGGTCGAGGAGCACCCGGTCGAGCCCGGTCTCGGCGATCCCCTCGTAGACGTCGCGCTCCTCGACGCGGAACGGCGCGTCGGCGCCAAGGAGCTCCGCCACGTTCGCCCTGGCCCGCCGGGCGAAGTCCTCCCTGATCTCGTAGCCGGTGACCTCGCAGCCGGCCTGCAGCGCCGTCATCGACAGCGCCCCCGAACCGACGCCCGCCTCGAGGACCCGCGCCCCGGGGAAGAGGTCGGCGGCGACGAGGATGGCGCCGAGGTCCTTCGGGTAGATCACCTGGGCGCCCCGCGGCATCTTCACGATGACGTCGGCGAGCGTCGGCCGCACGGCGAGGAAGCGACGGGCCGGGCCGGACCCGCCGTCACGCCGCCAGGCGACGACCTCGCTGCCCTCGGGCCGGCCGATCAGCGCGTCGTGCTCGACGACCCCGGCGTGGGACTGGAAGGACGCCCCCGGCACGAGGCGGATGAGGTAGCGCCGGTCGTGGTGGTCGACGAGGAGCACCCGCTCCCCCGCGGCGAGTGGTCCGCGGGGTCCGCGGCCTACCCGCCCGGGGTCGGTCACGAATCGCCCGGGAGGATCCCCGCGTCCCTCCCCCGTCGGCGCCCGCGGGGTCGGCGCCCCTCAGGGGCGGGAACGTGCGTCACGAGGACGGATTCACCGAGGCGGAGGTTCTCGCGGCCGACGAGCGGCGCCTCGGGCCGGGCGACGTAGCGCACGACGGCGGCGGCGGCGCCGATGACGATCCAGGCGACGCTTCCCTCGACGAGTCCCCGGCGCAGCCCGTGCCGAATGAGGCGATGGGTGAGGGAGTCGAGGGTCGATCCCATGTCTCAGACCCGGCGGATCTCGAGCACGCTGGCGCGTCGCCGGCCCTTGCGGCGTCCGAGCAGGTAGACCGACACCACGCCGACGGCGAGCGCACCCACCCCCGCCGCGGCGGCGGCGATCTTCGCCTCCGCTCCCTGCCCGGGCCCGAGGAGCTCGCGCAGCTGCCGCTCGACCTCGGCGAGCGACAGGGGCGCGTCGTCGCGCCGCGGCTCTTCGCGGTCGCCTCTCACCGCCGGGCCTTCCGCCCGGACGACCTGGTCCGTGCCGAGCCTGGCTTCACCACGCCCCGGAACCCGAACACGACGAAGCCGGCGAGCGCGGCGAGCGCGGCCGCCATGGTGAGGAGGTAGGGAGCGAAGGACCAGCCTCCGGCGAAGGCATGGCCTGTCTCGGTCTGCAGGGCACGCAGCATTCCGACGAGGGCGATCACGGCGCCGACTGCGATGAGGAGCGCCCCGGCGATCCCGAAGACGAGCCGCCGGCCGAGCTGGCGCAGCGGCGCGACGGTCTCCTGGATGACATAACGGCGCACGACGGCGAGGGTCTCGCCGATGCTGGCGCGTCCCTTGCCGGGGCCGTCATCCGACACCTTCGCCACGCTCTCCCCTTCCCCGCCGACTGCCCGCCGGTACGACTGTCGCAGGCTACCGCGCCCTCTGGCCGCCGCGGCGTTGGATTGCCATCGGCCGACGCCTCGGCGTGCTCCCCTGGCTGACCCCGATCGTCGAGGAGGGTCCGCGTTGCCGTAGTCTCGTCCTGTCCACGATCGCACTTGCGCCGTTCACGGCGCCTGGAGGCACCGCACGTGACCAGACTCGATGACCTGTACCGGGAGCAGCGCCAGAGCCCGTGGATCGACGACCTGAAGCGGAGCTACGTGCGTGCCGGCGGGCTCGAGAAGCTCGTCGCCGCGGGGATCCGCGGTGTCACCTCGAACCCGACGATTCTGACGAGGGCGATCGGGACCGGTTCGGACTACGACGAGCAGTTCGGTGAGCTCGTCCGCGCCGACGTGCCGGTCGAGGACGCCTACTGGGAGCTCGTCCTCGCCGACGTCGTCGGTGCCCTCGACATCCTGCGCCCGCTCTACGAGTCCTCCGGGGGCGGGGACGGCTTCGTCTCGGTCGAGGTCGCGCCGGGGCTCGCCCGCGACACGGCGGGGACGATTGCCGCCGCCCGGGCCCTCTGCGACCGTGTGGAACGGCCGAACGTGCTGGTGAAGATCCCCGCGACGCCGGAGGGCCTGCCGGCGATCGAAGAGGCGATCGCCTCCGGCGTGAAGGTCAACGTCACCCTCATCTTCTCCCTCGAGCGCTACCAGGCCGTGATCGACGCCTACCTCGGCGGTCTCGAACGGCTCGCCGCCGCGGGTGGATCCCCCGCCAAGGTCGCCTCGGTCGCCTCGGTCGCCTCGTTCTTCGTGAGCCGCGTCGATACCGAGGTGGACCGGCGGCTGGAGGCGATCGCCAAGGCCGAGCCGGGAAGCCCGCGGGCGGCCCGTGCCCTCGAGCTGCGCGGCCGGGCCGCCCTCGCCCAGGCGCATCTCGCCTACGAGGTCTTCCGCGATCGTTTCTCGTCTTCTCGCTTCACCGTCCTCGCCGCCGCCGGCGCGCGGGTGCAGCGCCCGCTGTGGGCCTCGACGTCGACCAAGAACCCCGCCTATCCCGATCTGCTGTACGTCGACGGCCTGATCGGGCCCGACACCGTCAACACGCTGCCGCCGGAGACGGCGGAGGCGTTCAACGACCACGGCGCCGTGGCTCGCACCGTCGACACCGCGGTTGCCGAGTCCAAGGAGGTGCTCGCCGCCCTCGCCGAGGTGGGGGTCGACCTCGACGACGTGACCGAACAGCTCGAGGTCGAGGGGGTCGCCGCCTTCGCCAAGTCGTTCGAAGACCTGCAGGCCCAGCTCGTCGCCAAGGCCGTGGCGCTCCGCTCCGCCGGCTGACGGGACGAGAGGCCCGTCATGACCGCCCGCGAGCTTCCCGTGATGGAGTCGGGGATGCGCCTCGCCGACGTCGTCCCGGTCGACGCCGCCGCCGAGGACGCCCGCCGGCCCGACCCGCTCGTCATGGTGATCTTCGGCGCCTCGGGGGACCTCACGCGTCGCAAGATCCTGCCGGCGCTCAGCCGCCTTGCGTCCCGGGGGTCGCTGCCCGAGGAGTTCACGGTGATCGGCGTGGCGCGCACGGCCCTGTCCGACGGCGAGTTCCAGAAGCGCGCCCTCGAGGCAGCCGACGACGGCGGCTCATCCGAGTGGAAGCGCCGCGTGGCGCGTTTCTCGTACGTTGCCGGTGACAGCGGCGATCCGGAGACGTACGCGCGTCTCTGCGAGAAGCTCACCATGGCGGACGGGCACGTGGGCACGGCGGGCAACCGCCTCTACTACCTCGCGACTGTCCCGGCCCAGTTCGCCGCCGTCGTGCGCGGCCTCGGCAGGGCGGGCATCAACATCGCCGGCAAGATGGGAGGGTTCTGCCGCGTCGTCATCGAAAAGCCCTTCGGCACGGACTTCGACAGCGCGCGGCGACTATCCGCCGACGTCCACGCCTTCTTCGACGAGGAGCAGATCTACCGGATCGACCATTACATGGGCAAGGAGACGGTGCAGAACATCCTCGCGTTGCGGTTCGCCAACTCCGTCTTCGAGCCGATCTGGAACCGGCGTCACGTCGACCACGTCCAGGTGATGGTGGCGGAGAGCCTCGGCGTCGAGGGCCGGGGCGGGTTCTACGAGCAGGCCGGGGCACTCCGGGACATCGTCCAGAACCACCTGATGCAGGTGCTCGCGCTCACGCTGATGGAGCCGCCGGGGGCGGCCCAAGGCGACGTCATCCGCGACGAGAAGGCGAAGTTGCTGGGATCGGTCGTCGTCTACGAAAAGAGTGAGGCCATCTCCCAGGTCGTTCGCGGCCAGTACGGCGCGGGCTCGATCGACGGGAAGCCGGTCCCCGCCTACCGTGACGAGCCCGGCGTCGATCCGCACTCCGAGGTGGAGACGTACATCGCCGCCCACATCGACGTCGACAACTGGCGCTGGGCTGGGGTGCCGATCTTCGTGCGGACCGGCAAGCGACTCCCCCACCGTCTCACGGAGGTACGGATGGTGTTCCAGCGTCCGCCCCACCTCCCCTTCGCCGGCAAGCTGGCGCGGGACCTGCGGCGGGACTCGCTCACGCTGCGGATCCAGCCCGACGAGGGGATCAGCCTCGCGTTCGGGGCCAAGGTCCCCGGTCCGACCTTCACGATCAGCAACGTCGCGATGGACTTCTCCTACAACGAGCGTTTCCCGGGCCAGACCGTGGATGCCTACGACCGGCTGCTGCTTGACGCGATGGTCGGCGACCCGACACTTTTCATCCGGGACGACGAGGTCCAGCGGGCGTGGACGATCGTGCGGCCCGTTCAGGAGGCCTTCGCCGACTGGGAACCGCCGCTCGCGCGCTACGCCGCCGGGAGCTGGGGGCCGAAGGAGGCGGACCGGTTGATCGGGAAGGTCGACCGGCACTGGCGAACCTCCGAGTAGCCGGGGCACCATCTCGATGAACGGCGATCTGCGGGTGGTGGGGGACGTCGGGGCCGCGTTCGCCAGCCTCGCCGCCGGCGAGTTGCGCTCGCCGGACGCCTCCCGGCCGTACCGGCTGGGTTGCTCGGGCGGCTCGTCCGGGACGGCATGCTTCGCCCGACTCGCCCAGGAACCCGGCATTCCCTGGGGGGCGGTCGAGTGCTTCTTCGCCGACGAGCGCTGTGTCGGGGCGGCCTCGCCCGACTCGAACGCCGCCTCTATCGCCGCGGCGCTCGGCGGGGTGCTGGACTTCCTCGCCGACTACCACCCGATGTCGTGCGCCGAGGGACCCGCCGCCTACGGTACCCTCCTGGCGGACGCCGGGGGCTTCGACCTCCTCCAACTCGGCCTCGGGCCCGACGGGCACACGGCCTCGCTCTTCCCGGGTGCCGATGGGCGTGACGCCCCCCCGGGAGCGCTCGTGATCGTCAACGCCGACCCCTCGGGGAGGAACGCCTTCCAGCGCCTCTCGGTCACCTTCGCCGCCATCGCGCTGGCGCGGCTCATAGTCGTCACGGTGGTGGGGGCCGACAAGGCCGACGCGCTGCGGCGGATCGTCGCCGGCGAGGACCTGCCGGGGGCGCGCATCGACGGCGGACGGGTCGTCTGGCTGGTCGACGAGGCTGCGGCGGCCGGCCTCGACCCTAAGGTGGGACCGTGAAGGCGGCGGGCGGGGCGCGGGCCGCGCGGGACGGCGAGCTGTTGGCGATGGGGCCCGACGACCTCGGCGCCCTCGGCGGGGAACGACGGCTCGAACTGTTCGGGCGGCGGGTGACGTATTCGCCGAAGGTGTTCATCGCCCTCACGATGCTGTGCCGTGACCGCTGCGGCTACTGCACGTTCGCCAAGCAGCCGGCCCGCCTCGCGGCCCCGTTCCTCGCGCCTGAGCAGGTCGTCGCGATCGCCCGCGCCGGGCGCGACGCCGGCTGCCACGAGGCGTTGTTCACCCTGGGGGAGGCGCCCGAGGACCGCTACGCCGTCGCCCGGGAGTGGCTCGCGGCGGCCGGTCACGCCTCGACCATCGAGTACCTCGCCGCCGCCGCCGCCCTCGTCCACGCCGAGTCGGGGCTCCTCGTGCACACGAACGCTGGCGCCCTCGGCCCTGACGAGCTGGCGGTGCTGCGGCCGGTCAGCGTCAGCCAGGGGATGATGCTCGAGTCGCTCGCGCCCGGGCTCGCCTGCCACCGCGCCGCGCCCGACAAGACCCCGGCTCGGAGGCTGGCGACGCTCGAGGCCGCCGGACGCCTGGCGATCCCGTTCACGACGGGCGTCCTCGTCGGCGTGGGCGAATCCCGGCGTGACCGGCTCGACGCCCTGCGCGCCATCGCCGACGCCCACCGCCGCTACGGCCACGTCCAGGAGGTGCTCGTCCAGGGGTTCCTCCCGAAGCCCGGCACCGCGATGAGGGACGACCCGCCGTGCGACCCCGGCGAGCTGCGCTGGACCATCGGGGCTGCCCGCCTCGTCCTCGCCGACGACGTCCACGTGCAGTCGCCACCGAACCTCGTCGACGACCCCGTCGCGCTCGTCGCCGCCGGGGCGGACGACCTGGGCGGGATCTCGCCGGTGACGATCGACGAGGTCAATCCGGAGCGGGCCTGGCCGGCGCTCGACCGGCTCGGGGCCGACCTCGCCGCCGCCGGTTACGCGTTGACGCCGCGACTCGCCGTCCATCCCAAGTACGTGGCGGAACCCGGCCGGTGGTTGGCGCCCCCGATGGCCGCCGCCGTGCTCGAGCACGCCGACGCCGAGGGTCTCGCCCGCGACTCCGCCTGGTGCGCGGGGTCCGAGCTCGCCCCCCCGGAGATCGTTTCCACGGCGGGGCTCCGCAGCCGGCGGGACCTCCCCCCGGGGCCGGTCGCCGACGTGCTCGCCGGTGTCGCCGCCGGTGACGAGCCGGGTGTCGACGAGGTCGTGACGCTGTTCTCGGCCCGGGGTGCCGAGGTGCGGGCCATCGCCGCCTACGCCGACGAGCGGCGCGAGGAGGCCGTCGGTGACGCCGTGACGTTCGTCGCCAACCGGAACATCAACTACACGAACGTCTGCACGTACCGGTGCCGCTTCTGCGCCTTCTCCAAGGGTCCGCTCTCGCTCAACCTGCGGGGCCGGCCGTATCTTCTGAGCATGGAGGAGATCGCCCGGCGCGTCGTCGAGGCGGAAGCCGCCGGCGCGACCGAGGTCTGCCTGCAGGGGGGCATCCACCCCGACTTCGACGGGGACTACTACCTCGAGGTGGTCCGCGCGGTGCGCGCCGTTTCCCCGCGGATCCACATCCACGGCTTCACGGCGCTCGAGGTGACCGAGGGGGCGCGGCGGCTCGGCGAGCCGCTCGAGACCTATCTGGGCCGGCTCTACGGGGCCGGGCTGCGCTCGCTCCCCGGCACCGCGGCGGAGATCCTCGACGACGAGGTCCGCGCCGTGATCTGCCCGGACAAGATCACGACGGCCGAGTGGCTCGAGGCGCACCGCACCGCCCACAAGGTGGGCCTGCGCTCCAACGTGACGATCATGTTCGGGTCCGTCGAGTCCCCCGTCTCCTGGGCGCGCCACCTCATCGCCACCCGCGAGCTGCAGCGCGAGACCGGTGGGTTCACCGAGTTCGTGCCGCTCCCCTTCGTGCACATGGCCACGCCCATCTACCTGGCCCACCGGGCGCGGCGGGGGCCGACGTTCCGCGAGGTCGTCCTCATGCACGCCGTCGGCCGGATCGTCTATGACCGCCTGATCGACAACGTCCAGGCGAGCTGGGTGAAGACCGGTCCGGACGGACTCCGCCAGCTGCTGCTAGCGGGCTGCAATGACGTCGGCGGGACGCTCATGGACGAGAACATCAGCCGCGCCGCCGGGGCCTCGCACGGCCAGCTGATGACGGCCGAGGACTTCCGGGCGGTCGTCGAGCCGCTCGGCCGCCGGCTCGAGCAGCGCACGACCCTCTACGGCCGGGTGCCGGTGCCGGCGTGAGCCCGCGGGGACGCCCGCCCCGGGGGGGCGCCGAGGACGGCGTGGGCCCCGAGGTCTCGGCGCTCGTCGAGCGCGTCCTCGACACGGCGGGCGTTCGCCACGACCGCGACGTCGTGCGCGGGATCGTGCTGGCGACCCTCGAGCTCATCGGGGGCGACGCCAGCCGGCTCGACCTGAAGCTGGCCCGGGCCGCCCTCGGCGAGATGGCCGAGGCGTTCCAGATGTTCGCCCCCTACCGGGACGTTCGGAAGGTGACGCTCTTCGGCTCGGCCCGGACCGAGCCGTCGGACCGCACCTACGAACTGGCCCGGGCCCTCGCCGCCCGCTTCGCCGCCGCCGGCTGGATGGTCGTGACCGGGGCGGGGCCGGGCATCATGGCGGCCGGCAACGAGGGCGCAGGGCCGGAGATGACGTTCGGCGTGAACATCAGCCTGCCCGGCGAGGCGGAGCCGAACCAGTGGATCGCCGAGAACTCCAAGCTCGTCGAGATGAAGTACTTCTTCACCCGCAAGCTCATGCTGATCAAGGAGTCGTCGGGCTTCCTCGTCCTGCCGGGCGGTTTCGGCACGCTCGACGAGTGCTTCGAGCTTCTGACGCTGCTGCAGACCGGCAAGGCCGAGCCGGCGCCGATCGTGCTCGTCGACGGCCCGGGCGAGCGCTACTGGCGCGGCTGGGAGGACTTCGTCACCGCCGACGTCTACGAGCGCGGCTACGCCGACCCCGTCGAGGCGGCGCTCTACCGCATCACCGACGACCTCGACGCGGCGGTCGCCGAGGTCCTCGGCTTCCACCGCAACTACCACTCGCGCCGCTTCGTCAATGAGGCGATGGTGATCCGCCTGCGCTACGCGCCCTCGGACCTCGAGCTCGCCTCGCTCTCGGCGACCTTCGCCGACATCTGCTCCGCCAAGGGGATCTGGCGCACCGGGCCGCTCCCCGCCGAGCGCGCCGGCAACGACCACCTGGAACTGGCCCGGATCGCCCTCGAGTTCAACCGCGTCCACCACGGCCGGCTGCGGCAGCTGATTGACGCCCTGAACGCCCTCAGCCCCGCCGGGACGCCGACGTCCTCGCGCAGCTAGGCCCGCCCGAAGTCGTCCTCGAGGCGGATGACGTCGTCCTCGGCGAAGGACTCGCCGTGCTGGACCTCGATGAAGACGAGGTCGTCGTCCCCCGTGTTGGCGATGCGGTGGGCCGTGCCCGGCCCGACGTCGACCGGAGTTCCGGGGCCGACGGGGTGCTCGACTCCGTCGAGCGTGACCGTGCCCGTGCCGCGCACGACGAACCAGTGCTCGGCGCGGAAGCGGTGACGCTGGTAGCTGAGGCGTTTGCCCGGGAGGACGACGATCCTTTTCACCTTGTGGTCGGCGGCCTCCTCGAGGACCGTGTAGTTGCCCCAGGGGCGCTCGTCGTGCTCGCGGGGATCCATCGCCCCATCATTGCCGCGGCCCGCGCTCCCGGCGAGGGTCAGCCGGGCTCGAGGAGGTGCCGAGCCCGCTCGAGGGCGTTGCGGGCGCGCACGATGCGCCGCTCGATCTCCGGCCGTTCGTCCGCCCCCGCGGCGACCGCCTCGCGCAGCGCCTCAAGGGCGAGGTCGTCGAGCCGTTCGACGAGCGCGCCGAGCTCCGCGCAGATCTCGCCGATGCGGTCGTCGGGCACGGTCCTCCTCCCCTCCGGCGCCCACCGTATCGGGCGGACCGGCCATCCACGCAGGCGGATTCCACCGCGACGGGGTCGCGACGAACTCGGGGGCGGTCGCCGACGCGACCGTAGGATGTCGTCGTGGAGGGACCGGACGAAAGGAGGGCGGACCGCGGGGCGGCTCCCGGGGGGACAGGGGATGCCGCCATGGGGAGACCCGAAGCGGTGGGTTCCGCCGCCGACATCCCGCCGCCGGTCGTCCTCACGATCGCGGGCACCGACTCGTCCGGCGGCGCCGGCATCGCGGCGGACCTGAAGACCTTCGCCGCCCTCGGGGTGTACGGGACGCTCGTCGTGACGGCGGTCACCGCCCAGAACACCGAGTCGGTGCGCGCCATCGAGGTCATGACGCCCGCCTTCGTCGACGCCCAGCTCGACGCGGTGCTCGAGGACATGACCGTCGTGGCGACCAAGACTGGCATGCTCGCCACGACGGGCATCGTCGAGGCGGTCGCAGCCCGGGCGGCATCGGGGGCGCTGGGGCACCTCGTCGTCGACCCGGTGATGGTGGCCTCCTCCGGCTCGCCCCTCGTCGCCGGCGACGCCCCCGCCGCCTACCGCCGGCTGATTCCCTCGGCGCTCATCGTCACCCCGAACCTCGCCGAGGCTGAGGTGTTGCTCGGTCGGCGCGTGCGCGACGAGGCGTCGATGGCCGCGGCGGCGAGGCGGCTGTGCCGGCTGGGGGCGCGCGCAGCCCTCGTGAAGGGCGGCCACCTCCGGGGAGCGGACGCCGCCGACGCGCTCTGCGTCGGCGACGAGATCACCTGGCTGCGCGCCCCGTGGGTCGAGACCCGCAACGTCCACGGCACGGGCTGCACGCTCTCGGCGGCGCTGGCGGCGTTCCTCGCCCGGGGGCTCGGGATCGTCGAGGCGGCCACTGCGGCGAAGCACTTCCTGACCGTCGCCCTCGAGTGCTCGGCCGGGGGCGGACTTGGGCACGGCGCCGGGCCGCTCCACCGGCTCGGGCCCGTGGGCGGCTAGCCGGGCGGCGCGAGCCTCGCCGGCGCGCCGAAGGGAGCGAGGACCTCCGGCACGTCAACCGATCCGTCGGGCTCCTGGAACGTCTCGAGCAGGGCGATGAGCGAGCGCGCGGTGATCGCCGTGCCGTTCAGCGTGTGGAGCGTCCGCAACCCGGAATCGTCCCGTACGCGGATGTTCAGCCGGCGGGCCTGGTAGTCGGTGGTGTTCGAGCACGAGGTGAGCTCGCGGTACCGGGCCTGGCTCGGGATCCACCCCTCGATGTCGTACTTCTTCGCCGCCGACGGGCCGAGGTCCCCGGCGGCGACGTTGACCACCCGGTAGGCGAGGCCCAGCCCGCCGATGATCTCCTCCTCGACGGCGAGGATCGCCTCGTGCTCGGCCGCAGACTCCTCGGGGGTCGCGTAGACGAACATCTCGACCTTGTCGAACTGGTGGACGCGGAAGATCCCGCGGGTGTCCTTCCCGGCGGCGCCGGCCTCGCGGCGGAAACACGTCGAGTAGCCGGCGTAGCGGCGCGGGAGGGAGTCCTCATCGAGGATCTCGCCGGCGTGCAGGCCGGCGAGGGCCACCTCTGAGGTCCCCGTGAGGTAGAGGCCGTCGGGCTCGACGCGGTAGAGGTTGGTCTCGTCGGTCGGCAGGAAGCCCGTCCCGAACATGGCGGACTCCCGCACGAGGACGGGCGGGAGGACCGGCGTGAAGCCGTGGGCCATCGCCCGGTCGAGGGCGTAGCGGTACAGCGCCAGCTCGACGAGGGCGACGTCGCCGATCCGATAGGCGAAGCGCGCCCCCGAGAGCTGGGCGGCCTTCTCGACGGCGAAGCAGCCGAGGGCGAGGTGGTCCCGGGGCGGGAAGGCGAAGCGGCGCGGCTCCCCCACCTTGCGCAGCTCGACGGCGTCCTCGTCGCTCGTCCCGTCGGGGACGCTCGGATCTGGCGGGTTCGGGATCCGGGCCAGCAGACCGCCGCGGGTGGCGGCCGTCCGGGCAAGGGTGTTCTCGGCGGCCCGGAGCTCCTCCTTGGCCGCGCGGATCGCCGCCCGGGCCGCCTCGTCTGGCCGGCCCTTCGGCTTTGTCGCGGCGCGCAACCGTTCCACGGTGGCCGCCTCGAGGCGCCAGGCCCGGTCGACCGCCAGGAACTCGTCGAAGGCGGCGTCGGCGCCCTTGCGTCGGAGCGCCGTCCGCAGGCGGTCGGGCTCTTCACGCGCGAGGTGGACGTCGATCAGTGCCGGCCCCCCTTGCGACGACGGCGACCCGCCGGGCGGGCCTTGCCGGGTCGGGCCCCTCGCGCCGGGCCGGGCCGGCGGGGTCCGGGCAGCGGGGCCGCGACGTCGGGCTCAACGGGGGAGGCGGACTCCGGTTCCGCCGACCACCGGGAGGGTCGTCGCCCGGCGGCGGGGGCGAGGGGGCCGCGGCGCGTGCTCACCGGGATCTCGAGGCCGAGCGCGCCTGCCGCCACGGCGGCCGGGCTGAGGAGAACCCTGTCGACGCCGCGGCGGTGCAGGCGCTCGGTGAGCTGGCGGTAGTGGGGCTCGCGCTCTTTCATCACGGCGACGAGCGGCGAGGCGATGAAGATCGACGAGTACGCCCCGGTCGTGAGGCCGATCGTGAGGGCGAGGCCGAAGGACTGCAGCGTCACCGCGCCGAAGAGCTGGGCGCCGATCACGAGCACCGAGAGGATCGGCAGGATGGCGACGAGCGAGGTGTTCAGCGAGCGCGCCAGCGTCTGGTTCATCGACAAGTTCACGAGGTCCGAGAAGGACATCCGGTCGCGCTGGGCGAGGTGGTGGGCGTTGTCGCGTATACGGTCGAACACGACGATGGTGTCGTAGAGGGAGTAGCCGAGGATCGTCAGGAACGCGACGACGGTGTCCGGCGTGACGTCGAAACCAACCAGGGAGTAGACGCCGACGGTCACGAGGATGTCGTGGAGCATGGCGATGATCGCGGCGAGGGCCATGCGCCACTCGAAGAAGATCGAGATGTACACGCTGACGAGGATGATGAAGACGATCAGCGCCTCGAGCGCCTTCTCGGTGATCTGGTGCCCCCACGACGGACCGACTTGTTCGATCGCCAGCTTGTTCTGTGGCACGCCGGCGAGCCGGGCGAGCGTCTTGGCCACGTCGGATTCCAGCTTCTTGGCCTGTCTCGCCGTGAGGCCCTTCGGGAGCTTCGCCTCGATCTGGAGGGTCTTCTCCGGCGTGCCGAGCTGGGTGATCGTCGCGCCGCCCAGACCCAACGGCGCCAGGGCGTTGCGGGCCTGGGTGACCGAGACGGTCGAGGTCGGCACGGTCCAGGCGTTGCCACCGGTGAACTCGATGTCGAGATTGAGCCCGCGGGTCGTGAGCGAGATGATCCCGGCGAGGATGATCGTCGTCGACAGGGCGAACCACCAGCGCTTGCGGCGGACGAAGTCGAACTTCGTCTGGCCGTGGTACAGGCGCCGCACCGGGCCGTGGTGCCTCGGGGGCCGGGGGGGCGCCTCGCGCTCGGAAACGACAGCGGCGGGACCGGAGGGGGGTGGGGCCGGTTTCGGGGCACGGGTTTCGGCGACGGGTTCGGCCTCGAACCCCGCGGCCCTGGCCGCGGGGGTCTCGTCGACGGGCGGCGGGGTCGGCTCGGCCGGGGCGAGCTTGTCGGGCTCTCTCCCGGCCGATCCCGGCAGGATGCGGTCGGGGCTCACTGGGTCTGCTCCGCGGCTGCGAGGCCCCGGGCGATGCCGACATAGCGGGCACTGGCCACGATCCGGTTGCGGCCGAGGAGGATGACGAGCGGCCGGGTGAAGAAGAAGGCCGTCGCCACGTCGACGAGCGTCGACAGGCCGAGCATGAAGGCGAAGCCGCGCACGGCGCCGACGGACAGCCACCACAGGACGAGGGCGCCGAGGAACGAGACGGCGTCGGCGGAAAGGATCGTGCGGTAGGCGCTGCGGAACCCCTTGTCGACCGATGCCCGGACCGAGTGCCCGGCCCGCACCTCGTCTTTAAGTCGTTCGAAGTACACGACGTAGGAGTCGACGGTGATGCCGACCGAGACGATGAGACCGACCACCCCGGACAGGTCGAGCGTGAGGCCCACCGACGAGGCGCTGAGCATGGAGACGAAGCCGTAGAGGAAGGCCGCCGTCGTGATGAGCCCCGAGACGACGACGATGCCGAGCGCCCGGTAGTAGTAGATCGTGTACATCATCACCAGCAGCAGGCCGAGCAGGCCGGCGATCAGCCCCGCGTCGAGCGAAGCCTTGCCTAGGCTCGGCGAGACCGTCTGCGAGGTCTGCGCGACGAGGTTGACGGGCAGCGAACCGTAGTTGAGGTCGAGAGCGAGGGCGTTGGCGGACGAGGAGTTGAAGTTTCCGGTGATCTCGCCCTGGCCCGGGAAGCTCGTGGCGTCGATCTGCGGCGCCGAGACGATGTCACCGTCGAGGTCGTTGGCGACGAGCGAGTGGTAGTAGGTGGCGGCGATCTTGTTGAACACGACGTTACCCGAGCCGGTGAGCGCGAACTGGACCTGCCATCCACCGGTCTGGGCGAGGGTCGCGTAGGCACTCTTGATGATCGTCCCGTTGGCGAGGGCTGGCCCGAGGACGAAACGGGGGGCGATGGTACTGCCCGACGGGAGGATCACGTTCTCGTTGCGGTCGTTCTCGTCCTGCAGGGGCGACGTGGTCGCGTAGTGCGCGTAGGCGGGGTCGACGGAGTACTGGCCAGGGTCGAACCCCGTTCTCGCGTTGTAGAACGCCGACGAGTAGAGGTACGGGCTGCCGCACGTCGGGGGAACCTGGTAGGGCGCGGCTTTCGCCTTGTTCCTCGTGGCGCCGGGTGTGGTCGTCGTCGGCGAGCTCGTGGCCGGTGTGGTCGTCTTGGCCTTCGTGTACGCCGGCGCGCCGCACAGGACGGGCCGGAAGTACAGCTGCGCGGTCGTGCCGAGGACCTTGAGAATCCGCTGCGGGTCCTTCACGCCCGGCATCTGCACGACGATCTCGTTGCCCTGGGTGATGATGTTGGGCTGGCTCACCCCGAGGCCGTTCGCGCGCTGGTTCATGATGTTCGCCGCGTTTTGGAGCGTCGCCATGGGGACCCTCTGGGTCGGCGTGAAGACGACCGAGAGCCCGCCCTCGAGGTCGAGCCCCAGATGCGGAGACCAGTTCAGCCCGACGGCGAGCCCGAGCATCCCGAAGCACAGGAGGCTCGTCAGCCCGACGCTCGCGAGCAGACGGTGGCGACCCACCTAGGCGGGACCTCCCGTTCCGTCCGGCGGCGGTTCGTGCTTGTCCGGGTCGTCCGAGGAGGCGGGGAAGTTCCACTGGCCACCGGTCGGGCCGCCCCAGGGCGGCGGCGTCTCCGGCTGCCAGACGCGCTGGCCGATCGCGCGCCGCACGATCTCCATCGTCGAACCCGGGGCGACCTCGATCACCACCCGCTCGTCGGTCATCGACTTCACCCGCCCGACGATCCCCGCGGCCGTCACCACCTCGTCACCGACCTGGATGGACCGTTGCTGGGAGGCCATTTCGCGCTGGCGCCGGCGCTGCGGGCGGATGAAAAGGTACGCGACCACCCCGAAGATGATGAGGATGAAAACGAGACCGAACGGGCTGCCCGTCGTCTTCTTCGTCGCGGCGAGGACGAGTGTGTGCAGCAGGGGAAGGGCGCTGGGAAAATGTGTCGGCATAAGCCACCCGTCATAGAGGATGAAGTGCGTCTCGCACTGTAGCCGCGGACCTGGGACGGTTTGTTTGGCCGGCGGGCGGGCTCAGGTGTCGAACAGGGTCGTCGCCTCGTCGCGGTCGGCAGGCGCGCCGGCCTCGGCCTCGGCCGCCGGCACCGGCAGGCCGAGGTGCAGCCACGCCACCGGGGCGGCGACGCGTCCCCGGGGAGTGCGCACGATGAAGCCCGCCTGCAGCAGGTACGGCTCGTAGACGTCCTCGATCGTCTCGGGCTCCTCGCCGACACTCACCGCGAGGGTCGCCAGCCCGACCGGGCGTCCGGAGAAGCGGACGCAGAGCACCTCGAGGATTTGACGGTCGAGCCGGTCGAGCCCCTGTTCGTCGACGCCGAACACGTCGCAGCCGGCCTTGGCCGCCTCGAGGGTGATGACCCCCTCCCCGCGGACCTCAACGAAGTCCCGCACCCTGCGCAGCAACCGGATGGCGAGCCGAGGCGTGCCGCGGGCGCGGCGCGCGATCTCAGCGGCACCCTCCGGGTCGCACTCGACGGCGAGGATCCGCCCGGTGCGCCGCACGATCTCCTCGAGCTCGTCCGGTGCGTAGTGCTCGAGGCGGGTGACGAAGCCGAAACGGTCGCGCAAGGGGCCCGTGACGAGACCGGTGCGGGTCGTCGCGCCGACCAGGGTGAAAGGCGGAACGTCGAGACGGATCGAGCGCGCCGTCGGTCCCTTGCCGATCACAATGTCGATCTGGAAGTCCTCCATCGCCGGGTAGAGGATCTCCTCGACCGGCGGGGCCAGACGGTGGATCTCGTCGATGAAAAGGACGTCGCCGGGCATGAGCCCGGTCAGGATCGCCGCCAGGTCCCCGCCGCGCTGGACGGCTGCCCCGGAGGTGACCCGGAGGCCGGCCCCCATCTCGGCGGCGACAATGCCGGCGAGCGTCGTCTTGCCGAGCCCTGGCGGCCCGGCGAAGAGTAGGTGGTCGACAGGCTGCTCGCGCCGTCGCGCCGCTTCCAGCACGATCGCCAGATGCTCCTTCACGCGGGACTGCCCGACGAAATCGGCCAGCCGGCGCGGCCGCAGGCCGGCCTCGAGGGCCTCCTCGGGTTCGTCGGCGAAGCGCCCAACCGGGCGCTGCGCCTCGTCGCGGTCGACGGCGATGTCGCGGCGCGGGCTCATCGGCGCGGGGCGAGGCTGAGGAGGGCCTCGCGCAGGAGCTCCTCGACGCTGCCCTCGCGGGGAAGGTGCTCCAAGGCGCGGCGGACCTCGTCGGGGGCGTAGCCGAGGGCGGCGAGCGCCTCGCGCACCTCGGCGCGGGCCGACGGCGTGCCGCCGGGCGCCGAGCTGGCGGAGCCGGCGGTGTCGAGGCCGCCGAGCCGCCCGGCCAACTCGACGATGAGGCGCTGCGCCGTCTTGCGACCGACCCCGGGCACGAGGGTCAGGGCGTCGACGTCACCGCTGGCGACTGCCTGGGCGAGCTGGTCCGGGGGGTGGACGCCGAGGATGGCGAGGGCGAGGGCGGGGCCGATCCCGTGGGCGGCGATGAGGAGCTCGAACATGCGCCGTTCCACCCGGTCGGCGAAGCCGAAGAGCGTGATCGCCCCTTCGCGCACGTGGGTGTAGACGGACAGCGCGGCCGGAGAGCCAACCGGTCCGAGCCGCGCGGCATGGCGCGCCGAGACGACGACTTCGTAGCCGACGCCGCCGACGTCGACGACGATCGCCGCCGACGATTCGGAGGTGAGGTCGATCTCGGCGAGCTTGCCCGTCAGCGAGCCGATCACCGCCGCATCCCCCCGCGGGCGAGCTGTTGGCCCGGACGGGACTCGACAAGGTCCCGGTGCCGGTGGGCGGCCAGGTGGCAGAGCGCGAGAGCAAGGGCGTCGGCGATGTCGGGCGGGTCGGGAACGGCGGCGAGACGCAACAGCCGCATCACCATCTGCTGCACCTGGGACTTCTCCGCCGAGCCGTAGCCGGCGACCGCCAGCTTCACCTCGTTCGAGGTGTACTCGACGACGCGACAGCCGTGTTCGGCGGCGACGAGCAGCGCGACGCCGCTCGCCTGCCCCACCGCCATTGCCGTGCGGGCGTTCGTCTGGAAAAAGACCCGTTCGACGGCGACCACGTCCGGCCGGAGCTCGCTGACGAGGGCGTCGAGCTCGCCGTGGAGGGTGGCGAGGCGGGCCGGCACCGGCAGCGCCGGGTCGCTCGTGATGACGCCGGCGGCGAGGGCGCGCTGCTCGCCGTGCTCCTCGGCGACCCCGCCGAAGCCGCAGCGCGACAAGCCGGGGTCGATGCCCAGGACAAACATGCGTTCGATTCTATCTGGCGGTCCCGGCGGCGCGGGGGATGTTTGGTGGGCGGCGGTTCCGACCGCGCGATCCGACGAACTCGCTCCCTAGTCTGCTGCTAGCGGGATCGAGCCGTCCGTCGGGCGGACCTCGGGCGACCGCTGGGGGGGACAAGGTGCAGCGCGGATCCGTTCGATTTTTCCTGGTGGTTGCCCTGGGACTTGGTCTCGTCGGTGCTACGGGCTCGCAATTCGTCGCAGCATCGGGGGCCGCCGCGGCGACGCTCCCGAACGCGTGCACGCTCGCCCCGGCCTCGCTTGTCGCGCCGGCGCTCGGCGTCGCGCCGTCCACGCTCCATGCCGTGCCACAGATTTCGCGGGTCGACGGGTTCACCGTCCATATCTGCTCGTTCACTCACGGCTCAGTCCATGTGACGGTGACGGTCGCTCCCGCCGCCTACGGCTCGGGCGGTTTCGGGGGCGTCCCGGGGCTCGTCGTCTCGCACCCGGCCGGAATCGGCGGCCATGGCGCGTTCCTCTGGGACTCCCGGACCGGGAACGTCTTTGCCAGCGTCTACTTCGTCAAGGGCCCGTACTGGGCCGAGGCATACTCGAACGCCCACGTCCCGCCGACCGGGGACCTCGCGCTCGGGCGCTACGTCTACGCGCACCTGGCATAGGTGGAGCGCACCAAGCGGCCAGCCCCGCCCGGCTCCGGGGACCGGCGGATGTGCGGGCTCAGTCCTCCTCGAGGGATTCGAGGATCTCGTCGGGGATGTCGAAGTTGGCGGCGACGAGCTGCACGTCGTCGTGGTCCTCGAGTAGCTCGAGCAGGTGGAGCACCTTGCGAGCCCCCGCCGCCTCGGTGACCTCGACCGTGGTCGTGGCCTCCCACGGCGACTCGGCCGAGTCGATCGGGATCCCGGCCCTCTCGAGGGCGGTCTGCAGCACGTGGAGCTCGGTCGGCTCGCAGACGAGGGTCCACACCGATCCGTCGTCGCGCAGGTCCTGCGCCCCGGCATCGAGGGCGACCGCCATGATCGTGTCCTCGTCGGTCGCGCGCGGGATCGTGACGATCCCCCGGCGTTCGAACTGCCAGGCGACCGCCCCCGGCTCCGCCATCGAGCCCCCGTTGCGCGAGAACACGGCGCGCACCTCCGCCCCAGTCCGGTTGCGGTTGTCCGTCAGGCACTCGACGATGACGGCCACGCCGGAGGGGGCGTAGCCCTCGTAGGAGACGAACTCGTAGCGGACGCCCTCGAGTTCGCCGGTCCCCCGCTTGATCGCGCGGTCGATGGTGTCGGCCGGCACCGAGGCGTCGCGGGCCTTCTGGTACATCGTCCGCAGGTTGGCGTTGGCGGCGAGGTCACCGCCGCCTTCACGGGCGGCGACCTCGACCTGGCGGATCAGCTTGGCGAAGAGCTTGCCGCGCGCCTTGTCCTTGGCGCCTTTCTGGTGCTTGGTCGTTGCCCATTTCGAATGGCCCGACATCGGTCACTCCCTTTCCGGGACGAGGGCCGTGGCCAACCCCCGGCACCCGGGCGTCGTCACAGTTCGCGTAGCGCTGCGATCCGCAGCGCGAGGTCGAGCTCTCCGGGCCGGGTCGGGTCCGGGGCGTGGCGGGCGAAGGGCGCGCACCACTGCCAGGCCGTTAGCCGGGCGACGGTGGGCGTGAGCGAGGCGGGGCGCACGGTCGGTGCCGCGCCCAACGCCTCGAGCGCGTCGGCGAGTGCCGGCGGGTAGCGCGTGATGTGCATCGCCGCCAGGTCGGCGAGGGACTCGCGGTCGGCGGCGACGCCGCGCTCGGCCCAACGGGCGCCGACCGCGCTGAGCCCGGCGGCGAGGCCGAAGCCGCGCATCGCCCAGGTCGCCGCGGCGGTGTCACCCCGCTTCAGGTGGGCGAGTTCGTGGGCGATCACCGCCTCGAGCTGCATCCGGTCGAGAAGCTCGAGGCAACCCGTCGTGACGACGAGCGTCGCGGTGTCGCCGCGCCCGAGCGTGAGCGTGTTGGGTGCTGCATCGTCGAGGACGGCGACGTCCGGCACGGGCAGGCCGAAGCCGAAACAGAGGCCCTCGGTGAGGTTCACGAGTCGTGCGTCGCGCTCCGGGTCGGCAGGGCGGAGGTGCATCTCCCGGACCAGGCGCCGGCAGGAGGAGAAGTGCAGGTCGCCGGCGAGGACGAGGAGCCCCAGTGCCGCGAGCACGACGCCCAGCGCCACACCGGTGGCCCCGAGGGCCCGGGATGCCAGGAGTGCCGCGCCCGCGAGGACGAGGACGAGCGGTTTGGCGGAGGCGGCCACGGCGAGGGCACTGCGACGGGCATGGCCGAACGAGGGGCTCTCCGGAGGGATGGCCGCGGTGCGTCGGCGCGGCGCGGCGCGCTCGCCTGTCGGCCGGGCGGGAGGGATGCGACGTCGGGGATCGGTCTTGGCGCGGGCCATCAGGCCCCCATCGTACGGGCTCACCGCCCCCGGGATTTCGGGTCGGCGGACCCGTCGCGGCACTCGCTGGCCGCGGTGACGACCGCCGCGTAGCGCCGCGCGTACGCCGCGGCGAGCTCGCCAAAGGAGTGGCGGGCGGCGACGACCTTCCCGGCGATGACGAGGCGTTCCCTCTCCTCGGGGTCGCCGAGCAGCCGGACTAGCTGGCGGCGGAGTGCCGCGGCATCCCCCGGCGGGACGAGATCGGCGGCGCCTTGGGCGACGAGACGGTAGCCGGGGATGTCGGAGGCGATGACCGCCGCGCCGGCCGCCATCGCTTCGAGGAGCACGACACCGAAAGACTCCCCGCCGAGGGAGGGCGCGACGAGCACGTCCGCCGCGGCAAGCTCGGTGGCGAGCTCGTCGTCGCCGACGGCGCCGAGCCACTCGATCCGGGGGTCGCCGCCGAAGCGCCGCCGCAGCGTGGCCGCTTCAGGGCCGTCGCCGACGATCCGTAGGGAGATGTCGCCTGCGAGCCCGGCGAAAGCCTCGAGGGCGACGGCGAGGCCCTTGCGGTACTCGACGCGCCCGACGAAGAGCACGGTCGGGGCCGTGCGCGCGGCGGGTGCCGCGGCGGCGAAGCGCGCCGTGTCGACCGCGTTGCCGAGGATGGCGACCTGGCAGGGACCGGCGGCGACGTGCAGTGTCGCTGCCGCGACCTCGGCGACGGCGACCCGGTCGTCGAGCGCCAGGACCAACCGGCGCAGGGCGTGCCCCCAGACGACGTAGGCGAGGCTCGCCCGGGCGCGATGGAAGGTCCCGATCACCGGGACGCGGGTGCGGTAGGCCGCGGCGAGCGCCGGCCCGGGGACGAGCGGCTCGTGGACGTGGACGACGTCGGGTGCCGCCGCCCGGATCGCTCGCCGAGTTCTGCGCATCGCCGCCGGGGTCGGCGCCACGGGGGCTCGCGAGCCGTTCGCCGGCACGAGGCACGTGCGTCCGAGACCGATGACGTCGGGGACTGCCCCGGCCTGGCCAGGGGCGAGGATCACGACGTCGTGGCCGGCGGCCCGCAGGGCCCGGGCGAGCCCGAGCACCTGACCCTGCACGCCGCCGGGGACGGCGAGGTCGTAGGCCGAGACGAGTGCGATCCTCACGGCGATTCCGCAGCGTCGTCCTCGGGCCAGTTCGGCTGGAAGACGTGCCATTGCTCGGGGCGGGCGGCGATCAGGCGCTCGAAGACGGCGACCATGTCGCGGGTCAACCGGGCGACGTCCGCCCGGAGGTCACCGGACCGCTCCGTGTCGAGTTCGGGCTGGAGCTCGACCGTGAAGCGCCCCCGGGGCTCCTGGTAGATCGCGACGGGCACCACCGCCGCCCCCGAGCGCAGGGCGATGACGGCGGGTCCCGCCGGGACGCGGGCGGGCGCGCCGAAGAACGGCGTCGGTACTCCCCCGCCGGTCACGTCGCGGTCGGCGACGAGGGCGATTGCCCCGCCGAGCTTCAGGTGCTCCAGCAGCTGTGCCGTCGTCGCGGCCCCCGGGGGGAGCACGGTGAGCCGGGCTCGTCGGCGCGTCTCGACGAACCAGTCGAACAGTTCCGGCGGCTCGAGCAGCTCGCCGACGGTGGTGAGCGGGTAGCCGAGTGACGCCGTCCACACCGCCCCGGCCTCCCAGCATCCGACGTGGGGCAGCACGAGCACGAGCCCGCGGCCGCGCGCCGCGGCGGTGAGGAGCCGCTCTGGGTTGGTGACGGCGACCTGGCGGCGAAGGACGTTCGGGTCGGCGGCGTCGAGCCGTGCCGCCGACGCCCAGTAGGAGGCGTAGCTGACGTAGGCGCGCCGAACGGTCCGGTGGAGCACCGCCGCCGATGCCTCCGGTCCGAGGACCCGGCGCAGGTTCCCGGCGACGACAGTCCGCCGGTCTCGCCCGACGCCCCAGGTGGCGAGGCCGACGGCGCCGGCGAGCGCGCGCCCGGCGGGGCCAGGCAGTACCCGGAGGACGGCGCCCCCGGCCCGGTAGCCGAGGCAGATGAGCCGCGCCCGGGCGCGGCTATTCGGCTGCTGCGCCCGCTGCCCCGCAGGGCTTCTAGCGCTCGCTGTCGATCCGGTGGCCAAAGGCGCGCGCACTGCGCCGCCGGCCGGCGCGCTCGCGGCGGCTGGGGGTGCCCGCGCCGGACGCGCCGAAGACGACGCGCAGACGGGTCGACAGGGGCACGAGGTCGCGGCGGTCCCGTCGGGACCGGTCGGTGTGCCAGCGGCGCGGGACGGCGCGGCCCATTCCGCCGGCCGCAGGCTTGGTCGCTGTGGCCTGTACCCAGACCCGGGAGAAGCGTCCGATGCAGGTCGCCGTGGTGAGCGCCAGCAACGCGAGGAGCAGCGGAACCAGGACGACCGGCGCGAAGAAGGCGATGAACAACGTCGCGCCGAGGAAGATGAGCCGCTCGGCGCGTTCCATCATGCCGCCCTGGGCGGAGAACCCGAGCGACTCGGCCTTGGCCCGCTGGTAGGAGACGATGCTGGCCACGGCGAGGATGCCGATCGGCACGAGGGCGGCGGTCGGGTCGTGGGCGCGAATGAAGTACCAGGCGAGGCCGCCGAAGATCGCCGCATCGGCAACGCGGTCGGCGACGGAGTCGAAGTACGCGCCGCGGGACGAGGCGGTCCCGGCCACCTTGGCGACGTGGCCGTCGAGCGTGTCCATCAGACCGCCGATGATGATCAGGGCCACGGCGGGGATGAACCAGTGGAAGCCGATCAACGCGGCGGTCACCGCCGCCAGCACCACGCCGAGCGCGGTGATCGCGTCCGCGCTAACGCCTAGGGCGACGAGGTGCTGCCCGATCGAGCGCCGCGACCGTGCCGGGGGTGGGGCGCCGCCGTCGTCTGTCTTCCTACCCCGCCGGCCGTCGATCATCGCGCCTCCTGCTCCGGCGTCATCCACGCTACCAGGACCGGCCGAAATGCTCTCCGTGACCGGACTTGGCTCACCTCGGTCACGTCAGCTCGGCCAGGCGGCGACGATCCGCCGCCAGCTGTCGGAGAGCGCCTCGGGCAGCACCCGCACCGAGGCAACCGCCGTCATGAAGTTGGTGTCGCCGACCCAGCGCGGGACCACGTGGAGGTGGAGATGGTCGGGCAGCCCCGCGCCCGCGGCCCGGCCGAGATTGGCGCCGAGGTTGAGTCCGTCCGGGTCGTAGGCCCGCTGCAACGCGGCGACCGCCTGGCGCGCCGTCTGCCAGAGCTCGGCGCTCTCGGCGTCGGCGAGCTCGGCGAGCCGGCGGAGGTGCCTGCGCGGCAGGACGAGGAGATGCCCGCTCGCGTACGGGTAAGCGTTGAGGATGACGGCCGTCAACGGCCCGCGGTGCACGACGTAGCGGTCGTCGCCCTTCTCGACGGCGAGCAGGCGGCAGAAGACACAGCTCTCTGGCGAGCCGGCGCCCTCGGTCTCGGCGAGCTCCTCGGGTGGCCCGAAGGAGTCGGACACAGAGGTCACGTAGTCCGAGCGCCAGCCGGCCCACAGGTGGTCGAGGGTCACGCCGAGCCGTCCTCGGGCCGACGCCGGGCGGCCACCTCGTCGGCCAGTCGCGCCGAGAACGCCTCGAGCGCGACGCCCCGTTCGACGGCCGAGGCGCCGCGGGCGTTCACGCCGAGCGAGCCGTCGCGCTCGTCGTCGTCGCCCACGACGAGGACGTACGGGAGCTTCTCGAGCTTGGCGCGCCGCACGCGCGCCCCCAACGGCTCGGCGGCCTCGTCGGCCTCGACCCGGAAACCGGCCCCGGCGAGGTGGGCGGCGACGGCCGCCGCGTAGGCGGCGTTGGCGTCACGCACGGGGAGCACGCGGGCCTGGACGGGCATCAGCCAGGTCGGCAGGGCCCCGGCGTAGTGCTCGAGCAGGATGGCGAAGAAGCGCTCGACCGAGCCGAAGAGGGCCCGGTGGATCATCTGGGGCCGGTGCCGCTCGTTGTCGGCGCCGACGAAGCCGAGGTCGAAGCGGTTGGGAAGCTGGAAGTCGACCTGGAGCGTCGACAGCTGCCAGCGCCGGCCGATGGCGTCGCGGATGTGCACGTCGATCTTCGGCGCGTAGAAGGCGCCCTCGCCCTCGGCGACGACGTAGGGGATGCCGGCCGACTCGAGGGCGCTGCGCAACGCCGCGGTCGCCTGGTCCCACTCGGCGACCGCGCCGACGAACTTCTCGGGCCGGGTCGACAGCTCCGCCTCGAACTCGGTGAGCCCGAAGGCGCGCAGCACCTCGAGGACGAAGGCGAGCAGCGATTCGAGCTCCCGCGCGAGCTGGTCGGGGGCGCAGAAGATGTGGGCATCGTCCTGGGTGATGCAGCGCACCCGGGTCAAGCCGTGGAGGACCCCGGAGCGCTCGAAACGGTAGACGGTCCCGAACTCGAAGAACCGCAGGGGCAGGTCGCGGTACGACCGGGCACGATCCTTGTAGATGAGGATGTGCATCGGGCAGTTCATCGGCTTCAGGTAGTACGAGGCGCCCTCCATCTCCATCGGCGGGTACATGCTCGGCGCGTACCAGTCGAGGTGCCCGGAGGTCTCGTAGAGCGTCGATTTCGTGATGTGGGGGGTCCACACCTGCTCGTAGCCGTGGGCGAGGTGCATGCGAAGTGAGAAGTCTTCCATCAGCTGGCGGACGAGGGCGCCTCTGGGGTGGAAGACCGGCAGGCCGCCGCCGAGCTCCGGCGGGAAGTGGAACAGGTCGAGCTCGGCGCCCAGCCGGCGGTGGTCCCGCCGCTCGGCCTCCTCGAGCCGGCGGAGGTGCTCGGCGAGCGCGGTGGCGGACTCCCAGGCGGTGCCGTAGATCCGCTGCAACTGGGGCAGGCGCTCGTCACCGTGCCAGTACGAGCCGGCGACCCGGGTGAGCTTGAAATGCCCCAGGCGGCCAGTCGAGGGCACGTGCGGGCCGCGGCACAGGTCGACGAACCGCTCCGGGTTGCGGTAGGTCGTCACGCGGGCCGCGTCAACGGCGGCCTCACCGGCGAACTCGGGGTCGGCCGCCTCGTGTGCCGTGGCGACGCCCTCGATGATCTCGCGCTTGAACGGCTGGTCGGCGAAGAGCGCGAGCCCCTCGGCGATCGTGTGTTCCTCGCGGACGAAGGGCTGATCGGCGGCGATGATCGCCCGCATCATCTCCTCGATCGCGGGCAGGTCCTCGTGCGAGAAGCGCCTGTCCCCGGGGAGCTCGAAGTCGTAGTAGAAGCCGTCGGCGATCGCCGGCCCGATCGCGAAGCGGGTGCCCGGGTAGAGCTCGAGGACGGCCTGGGCCATCACGTGCGCGGTCGAGTGGCGGATCACCGTGCGGCCGTCGTCCGCTCCCCCGGTGACGATCCGCACGACGTCGCCGGCGTGAAGCCCCGTGGAGAGGTCGACGAGGACGCCGTTCACCTCGGCGGCGACGGCGTCGGCCGCCAGGCGCCTTCCGACCGAGGCGGCGAGATCACCGGCCGTGGAACCGGTAGCGAGCTCCACCGCGGAGCCGTCGGGCACGGCGACGGTGATCATCGATGGCGACTCTCCCACGCGCTGGCCCTCGGTTCCGCGGAATGCAACGCCTCTTCGGCGCCGCAGGTGATCCCGACAGCCTAATGGGTTGGCCGGGGGTGGCTCAGGAGCTCACAGCCCGACGCCGAGGAGCGCGGCAGCCTCCGAGACGCCGCGCGCCTGCGCCGCCTCATCGATGGCGCGAAGCGCCCCCGGCGTGTCGAGGTCGTCGTCGAGCCGGGCGCGGACCGCGTCGAGGGCGCCATCGCCCGGGCCCGCGCGCCGCCAGGCGTTGAGGCGGACGGTCGCCTCCTCGAGGAGCCTCTCCTCCCAGTCGAGCTCGGTCCGGTAGTGGTGGGCGAGGAGGGCGAGCCGGAGCGCCGCCGGCTCGTGCGTGGTGAGCAGGTCGCCGACGAAGACGAGATTGCCCCGGGACTTGGCCATCTTCTCGCCACCCAAGCGGATCATGCCGACGTGCATCCAGTGGCGAACGAAGATCTCGCCCGTGGCCGCCTCGGATTGCGCGGCCTCGCACTCGTGGTGCGGGAAGATGAGGTCGCTGCCGCCCCCGTGGAGGTCGATCGTGAGTCCGAGCTCGCGCATGGCGAGCGCCGAGCACTCGATGTGCCAGCCGGGGCGTCCCGGGCCCCACAGCGAGTCCCACGCCGGTTCGTCGGGGAGGGAGGGCTGCCACAGGACGAAGTCGAGCGGGTCGCGCTTTTCGGGGTCGTCGACGTTGCCGCCGCGCTCGGCGGCGAGGGCGAGCATCTCGTCCCGCGAGAGCCCGCTCACCCGCCCGAAGCGGGGGAACGAGGAAACATCGAAGTAGACCGCACTCCCCGACCGGTAGGCGTGGCCGGTCTCGAGCACCATCCCGATGAAGCCAAGGATGTCCGGGATCGCCGAGGTGGCGCGCGGCTCGGCGAAGCTCGGCAGGATGCCGAGCGCCCGCATCTGCTGGTCGAAGCGAGCCGTCTCCTCGGCGGCGAGGTCGAGGTAGTGCACGCCGAGGCTGCGCGCCTTGGCGAGGATGTCGTCGTCGACGTCGGTGACGTTGCGCACGCAGCGCGTCTCGTGCCCGAGGTCTCGCAGCCTCCGCTGCAGGACGTCGTAGGTGAGGTACGTCGCGGCGTGCCCGAGGTGCGCCGCGTCGTACGGGGTGATCCCGCAGGTGTACATCGTGACGACGCGGCCGGGATCGAACGGCACGACCTCACGCCGCGCCGTCTCGTACAGCCGCATCGTCACCGCCGGGCGCCCCCCCCGGCGGCCGGCAACCCGCTGAGGTGGAGCGTCGTGTGCGCCCGGTAGCGGAGGTTGACGTTGACGAGCACGGCGGTGAGCGCCTCGACGGCGCCAGCCGAGGCGAGGGATCCGGCCCGACAGGCGCGCAGCCCGGGGATCGACTCGACGAGGCGCACGGTCGCCTCGCCCGCGGCGTCGTCGTCGGCACAGACGAGCACGTCGGCCTCGATCGGCTGGTCGAGCTCGCCGAGCCGCCCCGCCGGGAGGTGATGGAAGGCTGCCGTCACCCGGCAACCGGGCACGGCGGCCTGGATCGTCGCGGCCAGCGATCCGCGCACCGGCACGAGCGCCTGGAACTCGCCCCCCACCCGGGTGATGGCGTTCGCCATCGACACGACGACACGTCCTGTGAGCTGGGGCGAAAGTTGGACGGCGGTCGCGACGACGGCGTCCCAGACCGTCGCCAACACGACGATGTCCTGGCTGGCGGCCTCCTCGTTCGCCGCGCCGGTGATCGGGAGGTGCAGTGCCGGCCACCTCGCGCTGATCTCCGCGGCGGCCGCCTGCGCACGGGCGGCATCGCGCGAGCCGAGCACGACCGTGGCGCCACCCGCCGCCAGTCGCGCGCCCAGGGCGCGTCCCGCCGGTCCTGTCCCTCCGACAATGCCGACTGCCATGACCCCACCCTTCCACATCGCCCTCGCCGGGCGCCTCGGGCGCCGGCACCGCCCATCGCGTGACGAACGATACGAAACTCCGCACGCACTCAGCGCAGACCGCGGCTCCGGGGAGTCAGGCGGCGGGCAGCATGCTCAGCGCGGCGAGGGCGCGGTCGGCGTGTGCCGTCATGCGGAACGCGCTCTTGATCACCTTGACGACGCGCCCGTCGCGGGCGATGACGAAGGTCCAGCGCCGCGTGGCGAGGGCCCCGGCGGGGCCGAGCGGCCGGCGGACGCCGTAGTGCCGCGCGACGGCGCCGTCGGGGTCCGAGAGCAGTGGGTAGTCGAAGCCGTGCATCGCGGCGAAGCGTCGTTGGGTGGCGACGTCGTCGTGGCTGATCCCGACCCGGGAGGCGCCGAGGGCCGCGAACTCGGCGCCGAGGTCACGGAAGTGGCAGCTCTCGGCGGTGCAGCCCGACGTCATCGCCGCGGGGTAGAAGAAGACGACGACGGGCCCAACCTCGAGGAACTCTCCGAGGGTGCGCGTGATCCCTCGCTCGTCGGGGAGCGAGAAGGGGAAGGCGAGGTCACCGGGCCGCACGGCGGAAGGCTACCGGGACCCGCCGTTCGCCGCGCCCCAAACCTCCGCCTACGATGCGGTCACCTCGCCAACCGCTGCGCAAGGAGGTGCGGTCGTTGAGCAACCTGTCGCCCGGCCAGATCCGGAATGTCGTCATCATCGGTCATGGTGGAACCGGGAAGACGACGCTCACCGAGTCCCTGCTGCACCTCACCGGGGTGATCGCGCGCAAGGGCCGGGTCGAGGACGGTACGACCGTCTCGGACTTCGAGCCCGAGGAGGTGAAGCGGCACATCTCGGTCTCGATGGCCCTCGCCCCGCTCACCTGGGGCGAGCGCAAGGTCAACCTGATCGACACGCCGGGCTTCGTGGACTTCATCGGCGAGGTCGAGCTGGCCCTCGACGTCGCCGACCTCGCCGTCGTCTGCGTGAGCGCCGTCGAGGGCGTCGAGGTGCAGACCGAGGCGGTCTGGCGCCTCGCCGCCGAGCGCGGGGTGCCCCGCCTCGTCTTCGTCAACAAGCTCGACCGTGAACGGGCCGACTTCTCGCGCACCCTCGACGGGCTGCGCGAAACCTTCGGGGCTGGCGTCGCGCCCCTCGAGCTGCCGCTCGGCTCCGAGATGGACCTCCATGGCGTCGTCGACCTGCTCGCCGACGCCGCGGTCAGCTACGACGGCGGCAAGCCCTCGACCGGCCCGGTGCCCGCCGAGCTGGCCGTCCAGGCTGGGCGCCTGCGCGACAACCTCATCGAAGGGATCGTCGTCGCCGACGACGCCCTGATGGAGCGCTACCTCGAAGGTGACATCCCTTCGCCCGCAGAGCTGTCGGGGGCGCTCGCCGTCGGCGTGGCGGGCGGAACCGTGATCCCCGTGCTCTGTGGGTCGGCGCTCACGGGCGTTGGCCTCGACCGGCTCCTCGACGTCATCTGTGGCATCCCGCCGACCCGTCGGGTGAGGGCCCGGGCGGGCGACAAGTCGATCGAGGTCACCGACGAAGCCGCGGGCCAGCCGCTCGCCCGCGTCTTCAAGACGATCGTCGACCCGTTCGTCGGCCGGATCTCGCTCGTCCAGATCGTCTCGGGGACGCTGCGCCCCGATGCCGTGCTCGTGAACTCGCGGACGCGCTCGGACGAGCGGTTGCACGTCCTGCAGACGATGCGCGGCAAGGAGGCGGCGCCGGTCGCCGAGGCGGTCGCCGGGGACATCGTCGCCATCCCGAAGCTCGCCGAGACGCGCACCGGCGACACGCTGGCGCCGAAATCGTCGCCGGTCACCGTCGAGTTCGGACCGGTGACCCCGCCTGCCTTCTCGATCGCCGTCAAGCCCCGGACGTCGGGTGACGAGGACCGCATGATGACGGGCCTGCACCGCCTGCAGGAGGAGGACCCCTCGTTCCAGGTCCGGCGGGACGACGAGACGCACCAGACCGTGCTCTCGGGAATGGGCGAGACGCACCTCCAGGTGATCTGCGAGCGGCTGCACCGGAAGTTCTCCGTCGATCTAGAGACCGAGGACCTCCGCATCCCGTACCGGGAGGCGATCAGCCGGCCCGCCGAGGCGGAGGGGCGGCACAAGAAGCAGAGCGGCGGGCACGGTCAGTTCGGCGTCGTCCACCTGCGGGTCGAACCGCTCGAACGCGGGGCCGGCTTCGAGTTCGTCGACAAGATCGTCGGCGGCGCGATCCCCCGCCAGTTCATCCCGGCCGTCGAGAAGGGCGTGCGGCGGGCGATGAACCAGGGCGGGATCTACGGCTACCCGGTGGTCGACACCCGGGTGACCTGCGACGACGGCAAGTTCCACACGGTCGACTCGTCCGAGGCGAGCTTCGAGATGGCTGGGGCGCTCGGCTTCGCGGTCGCCTTCGAGCAGGCCGGCCCCGTCGTTCTCGAGCCGATCCAGCGGGTCGAGGTCTTCTGCCCGGCGCGCTTCCAGGGTGACGTGCTGGGCGACCTCAACAGCCGACGCGGACGGGTGCTTTCGAGCGCGAGTGACGCCGACGGCTCCCAGACGATCGTGGCGCTGTGCCCGGCGAGCGAGCTCGGGCACTATGCCGCGGAGCTCCGCCAGCTGACCGGCGGGCGCGGGCGCTTCAGCGTCACGTTCGACCACTACGCCGAGCTGCCGGCGCACCTCGCCGACAAGCTAGACAAGCGCAAGGTCGCCACGGCATAGAGGACTGCCTCAGACTCACGCTGGTGGTCAGGGAGACGGCGCTTGTCAGCTGGTGATCGCAGGTGCCTTCGAGTCAGGTCTGGTGGCGCGGGCGAAGTACTGCGAGACGGCAAGCGCGAGGCCCTTGGCAATCGCCCGCTGGCCCGTCGTACTAGCAGCGACCGAGGCCTCGAAGGGGTCGGTGACGAAGAGGGGTTCTATCAGCACGCCGGGCATGTCGCTCGGGGTTGAGAACCACCCCCGCTCGGCCGGCCCCAGTACCAGGAGGTGCCCGTAGTCCGCAGCGGGGTCATTGAGCGCCGGCGCACCCATTCCCGAGTCGAGCATCACGCCGTCGTCCGGCACCCCCCAGCCGTGCGAGTTGAGAGCGGAGAGGACGTCGCTTTCGATGAGCTGGGCCAGACGCAGGTTCGCGGGCCAGAACGGCCTTGCGTGGTCGTAAACAGTGACGCAGCCGGCGTTCTGAGGGCTGCCGCCCGCGTTGAAGTAAATCCCGACCAACACGGCCGCGTGCGCCAGGTTGGCGCACTTGTCCCTCGCCGCCACATCGTCGTGCACGCCCTGCGGGCTGAGCAGCCCACCGGAGAAATCTCTTGGCCGAAGGCGACCGACGAGCGAGTCACTGGTGCGCGACACCACCACCACGAAACCTTTTGCCCGCAACAGCGCCGCCGCGTCCAGCTCGACACGAAGGGCGAGGTCGTCCTCGTGAACGGTCCGGCCGGCCTCGGTCTTCCCGACTGCGCCCGGGTCGACGCCGCCGTGGCCAGCGTCGAGGAATACCGTCTCGGGGCGGTGGCCGCTCGTGGGAGCGAACCGTGTGCACGACCCAGCCTGGAACAAAGCGGGGTCGACCGGAACTTCGGAGCTGCCTGATCGACCCGTGCTTCCGGGCCCGCCGTGCGGGTTCCCCTCCGTGAGCGCAGGAAGGACGATGGCCAGCACGGCCACCAACAGACAGGCCGCGCCGACCGCGAAGACTCGCCGGCGGACCACAGCCGGCTTCCGTCGATGGTGCATGAGCAGCTCCTCGCGGGCTCTGGGGCGAGCCTGCCCTCAGCTTCTACGACAACCAACAGCACCACACGAACGACGGCGTTGGCGTGCCTCGGTGGTGCCGCGACCGAACTCCGGAGGTTGATTCGAGCTGGCAAGCTCCCGTCTCCTCGGCTTCCCGAAGGCGCCGAACCCGAGCAGAGGACGTCTCAACCTTGCTGCCGATTCATCAGTACCTCAGCAACCGCGAACGTTAGGAGGAGCCAAGCGTTGCTTCAAGGCGGCCTCCGTGTCGCCGACCTTGTGGTCGTCTGGCACGATAGGACTTGCGCTCCGCTCGAGGTCACGGTCCGCCGCATCCGCGCCGGGGAATTGACGGTGTTTCGCACGACGAGGTGCCTGAGCACCCAGCCAGCTGACGGGAGCGAGGACCTGCCGAAGTTGCGGGCGGCGGCGGCGCGGTCCGAGCTGCTGTCGGCGGCACACGACGGGACGCATGGCTTCTGGGTGTCGATTCCTCCCGGGAGAGCTTGGAACGACTAAGCCGTTGCGCGGCTGGGTGCGTGCACCGGACACGCCGATCGGCTGCTTCGACTGCCGACAAGGTGCTGTGACGCAACGGTCGCGAATCGCGGGTTGACGGGGCAGGTCGTCGTTGTCGAACACCTGCCGAACACTGCTTTACGTCGCCCGGATCGGTTCCTCGAGCAGCGCACGGTTTTCCAACCTCGATGGCTCCTGGAGACGTGCTCTCCGGCGCCGATCCGCATCAGCCACGAATCGCCGCAATCCGGCACGCCGGGCGGTCAGTTGAACCGCGTCGGCCAGACGAGCGTCGTGCCTTCGTAGATCTCGGACGCGAAGGTCGCGTCGAAGGCGTGGTGGATGTCCACCCCGGCGGGGACGAGATGGAGCCGGACGTCCTGGGCGTACTCGGCTGCGACGAGGCGGAAGTCGATCGCGCCGATCGGCTCGCCGGGCGGCGTGCTGTGGATGACGAGGCCCGACTCGACCCGCCAGCGGAACCTGCCGACCGGGCGAGTGATGTCGAGCTGCGGCGGGACGAGGTCGTCGCAGTAGGCGACCGCCTGGTCCTTGTGGCGGTACGCCCACCAGAAGCCCGCTAGATCGGCGCGGAGGAAGTCGGCGACCGCCGTTGGGTGGGCACGGACGAAGTCCGTGTTGGCGACGAGGGAGGCGAACGAGGCGGCGACCCCGTACTTCGTCGGGTCCCAGACCTCGTACTTGTAGCCAAGCTCGTTGAGCTCGCGGACCTCGTTCGACTTGTAGACCGGCAGGCCCATGATGCGACCCTGGTCGATGATCACCGGGTTGTACGGGACTTGGACGAGGTGGAGCGAGGCGATGTTGACGCCGGCCTTGGCGAGCATCGCCTCGACCTCGTAGGGAAGCGCCCCCTTGATGCCGATGGTCTGGCCGTCGAGTTGTCTCAGGTTCGTGATCTTCACGTTGCCGGGCGTGAGGAGCTCGGAGACGGCGGTGTGCCCGTAGGTGAGGATCCCCTCGAGGTGGGCGCCCTCGGCGCGGGCCGCGAGCACCTCGCTGTCGGAACCGAGCGAGCTGATCTGCACCCGGTCGGCGCTGACGAGGGCGACGTTGTCGGTGCTGAAGCCGGCCTGCAGCACGACGTGGAGGCACATGTCCTTGAAGTAGCCGCGGCGGGCCGCGACGACGACGTCGGCGATCGACGCCGCCGGGGCGTAGCTGTAGCTCGTGACGAAGACGATGGTCCCGGCGCGGTGGTTCGCCGCGCACTCGGCATTGGAGATCCCGTGGAACGTGACGCCGGTCGCGGCCGAGACAGGCGGGCTGTGCTTTCGGGCCGGCGCGCGTGGGGCCCCGTCGGCGGCGGTGCCGGACACGAGGAGCGCGCAGCAGCAGAGTCCGAGCGCGGCGAGCGCGCCACGACGGCGGGTGTCGGACCTGTGCACCGGGGCCCCCTTTTCGGACTGGTCCAGAGTCGCAGGCAAGAGCGCCGCGCACAAGCCGAGTACTGATGGGCCGCGGTGTCTGCTTCAGCTCCTCGGGCCGGTGGGACACCAGAGAAGTTGTGGATCACGTTGGCGAAGTCATACCCAGCACGGCTCGAAGGACCCACTGACTTCAGCGGCGGATCACCCGGTTTCGTCCGTCCCGACTCTCGCCCACCGCAGAAGCCGGTTCTGCACGAGGGTGACCACGCCGACGAGCACGACGCCGAGAAGGATGAGGGTGAAGATCGCGGCCCACAAGACGTTCGTCTCGAGGTGTGCCTGGGCGACCGTCATGACGTTGCCGAGCCCGGCCGAGGAGTCGAACAGCTCGGCGACGACCGCGCCGACCAGGGCGAGACCGGTGCAGACCCGCGTCGCGGCGAGCAGGTACGGCAGGGCGTGCGGCACCCGAAGCCGGAGGAAGATCTCGGACCTGCTCGCGTTCACGGAGCGCATGACCTCGTACGTCGCGGGGTCGATCGCCCGAAAGCCGACGGTCGCGTTCGTGAAGAGCGGGACGAAGGTGACGAGCGCCGCCATGATGATCTTTGGCTGCGGTCCGAGGCCGAGCCAGACGACGAGCGGCACGGCGAGGGCGAAGATCGGCGTCACCTGGAACATGACGACGACCGGCGAGAGGGCTCGCTCCATCACCTTCGAGTGCACGACGAGGACGGCGGCGGCGATCGAGACGGCGAAGGCGACGAGGAATCCCCAGAACGCCTCTTGGAGGGTGACCCAGGCGTTACTGGCGAAGAAGCCGGGAGCGCGCCACAGCTCCCGGAAGATGGCCGACGGGGCGACGAGTTCTGTCGCGGAGATATGCGTGTAGCGCACGCCGAACTCCCAACCGCCGAACAGCACCGCAAAAGCGGCGATCCCGGGCAGCACGCTGCGCGCGACGCGGCGTGGCCAACCCACGCCCGACGACCGGAGGTCGGCAAGCTCGACCGGGGCGGTGTCAGCTCGCGGCGACGACAGTGCACGGTGCCCGCTCACGGATCGCGTCCTTCCCAGCTCGCCCGTAGCGCGGTGCGGACGCGGTGGGCGTGGGCGCTGAACACGTCGGAGTCCTCCATGTCCTCGGTGCGCGGCCGTGGAAGCGTGACTTCCTCGAGGGAAGCCACCCGGCCCGGGCGGGCGGCCATCGTGACGACGCGGTCCGACAGGATGACGGCCTCCGGGATCGAGTGGGTGACGAAGACGACGGTCGTCTTGGTCTGGCCCCAGACCTCGAGGAGCTGGTAGCGCATCGCGTCCCGCGTGATCTCGTCGAGGGCGGCGAACGGCTCGTCCATGAGGAGGATGGGCGACCCGAGGGCGAACGCCCGCACGAGGCTGACGCGCTGCTGCATACCGCCGGACAGCTCTCGCGGGAGCGATTCGGCAAATGGCGCGAGACCGACCTGCGCGAGCAGCGCCATCGCGTCACGCGGAGGATTACCGGAAGTGTCGCGCGCCGATCTGGCGGATCGGCGCCAGGGGCGGCGCCCGACGTCGCGCAGAAGTGTCACGTTGTCGGCGACGGTGCGCCACGGGAGGAGCGCCGGTGTCTGCGGGACGAAACCGAAGCGCTTGGCCGCCCGGGCCTCGCCGGGCGTCGAGTCGTCGATCCGGACGCGACCGCCGTCGGGCGCGAGCAGGCCGCCGATGATCCGAAGCAGCGTCGACTTCCCGCAGCCACTCGGCCCGATCACGCTGACGAACTCGCCCGCCGCGACAGAGAGGCTCACGTCAGCCAGAGCGATGACCGGCCGTCCGTCGTGGAAGAAGTGCTTGTGCACGTGGTCGAGGACCACCGCTGCACCCGCCGGGCCGGGCGGAGTGGACGCCACCGCGTTGCGGGTACCGCCGCTGTCGTCGGCGCGCGGCGTCATCGGAACTTGGCGAGATAGGGGGTCAGCAGCTTCTCGATCTGCTTCGCCGTGACGTCCACCTCGATGTTGACGGGGTCACCCGGCGACGCCGACCCGAGGGTCGTGTGCTCCGCCGTGTACGGGATCACCGCGACCGAGAACGTGTCGTCACCGAGATCGAACATCGTGAGGCTCACGCCGTCGACGGCGATCGAGCCCTTCTCGACGCAGTAGCGCATGAGCTCACGGGGCATCCTGACCTGCAGATCCGGCGCGGCGCGGACGACCGAACCGACGGCGTCGACGTGTCCCTGCACGATGTGTCCGGAGAGCCGGTCGGCGAGGCGGACTGGGCGCTCGAGATTGACGGGGTCGCCTTCCTTCAGCCTGCCGAAGGTCGTTCGTCGCAGGGTCTCGACGGAGAGGTCGACCTCGAACCAGTCCTTTCCCCGCGCGACGATCGTGAGGCAGGCGCCACTCACCGCGACGGAGTCGCCGACGCCGAGGTCCCTCGCGACGAGCGAGGACCGGAAACGGTAGCGCTCGTCTCCGGCTCGCAGCGCAAGCCCGATCTCCTCGACGATTCCTGAGAACATGATCCTCCCCGGGGTCGCGCCAGTCGGGCGCGGGCCGCGCAGGACGCTGCGGCCCCCTCAGACGGGCACCGTCCGTCGCTCGGCGGGGCAACGCCGGCGGGCAGTCGAAGACTACCCGGCGGCCGCGGGCGCCTCCGGAGCTCTCGTCGACGCCGAGGCGGTTGCGAGGGCCGACCGCGGGGCCGGTGGGGACTCGCTCCCCCCGGCGCGCCGCACGAGGGAACCCGGTGGGGCGCGCAGATTCGTCACCGTCCGGGTGGTCCGGATTGACCGAGGAATGGCGCAATCCACGGGGGTTCAGCGGTGCCGCCACCGTCACGCTCCGTCGCATCCCCCGGGGAGTCCTGTTGACGGAACTGAGTGCGGTAGAGCTCGGCGTAGAGTCCGCCCCGCGCGATGAGGTCGTCGTGGGTCCCCCGCTCGACGATGTGGCCCTCGTCCAGCACGAGCACGAGGTCGGCGTCGCGCACCGTCGAGAGGCGGTGAGCGATAACGAGCGAGGTCCGACCGGAAAGTGCCGTCCGCAGCGCCTGCTGCACTGCCGCTTCCGACTCCGAGTCGAGGTGCGCCGTAGCCTCGTCCAGAACGACGACGTCGGGTGCCTTGAGCAACAGCCGGGCGATCGCCATCCGCTGCTTCTCGCCGCCGGACAGCCGGTAGCCGCGGTCGCCCACGAGCGTGTCGAGACCGTCCGGCAGGCTGTCTACCAGGGCAAGGATCTGGGCGCCGGCGAGCGCCTCGCGCAGCTCCGCCTCACTGGCCATGGGGCGCGCGTAGAGGAGATTGGCGCGGATCGTGTCGTGGAACATGTGGGCGTCCTGGGTCACCATCCCGACCACCGCCCGCAGGGAGTCGAGGGAGACGTCTCGCACGTCGATGCCGCGGATCCGCACCGCCCCGCCGGTGACGTCATAGAGGCGCGCGACGAGATGGGTGACCGTCGTCTTGCCGGCACCGGACGGTCCGATCAGCGCCACAAGTTGGCCCGGTTCGGCGCGGAACGTGATGCCGTGGAGCACCTGCCGCGGCTCCGTCGTCTCAAGCACCGCGACCGACTCGAGCGAGGCGAGCGAGACCTCGCCCGCGGTCGGGTAGGTGAAGTCCACGTGGTCGAACTCGATTGTCGCCGGGCCATGCGGTAGCACCAGAGCGTCCTCGCGCTCGCTGATCATCGGCGCGAGGTCGAGCACCTCGAAGACGCGGTCGAACGAGACGAGCGCCGTCATCACGTCGACGTTGACGTTCGAGAGTTGGGTGAGCGGGCCGTAGAGACGGTTGAGGTAGGCGGTCATGGCAACGAGCGTGCCGAGCTCGAGGACGCCGTGGACCACCATCGAGCCGCCCCAGCCGTAGACGAGGGCGGTGGCGAGGGCGGCCGTGATGGTGAGCGAGATGAAGAACACGCGGGCATAGATCGACTGGAGGACGGCGATGTCGCGCACCCGCCCCGCCCGTCCGGCGAAGAGGTCCTCCTCCTCCCCGGAACGGCCGAAGAGCTTGACGAGGAGCGCCCCGGCCACGTTGAACCGCTCCGCCATCGTCGCGTTCATGTCGGCGGCGAGGATGTAGCCCTCGCGGGTGATCGCCCCGAGGCGGCGCCCCATGTAGCGCGCCGGGATGGCGAAGGCCGGCAGGAGGGCGAGCGCGACGAGTGTGATCTGCCAAGACAGGATCAACATCGTCGTGAGCACCATGACCACACTGAGCACGTTGCCGACGACGGACGAAAGGATGTCCGTGGTCGCCTGCTGGGCGCCGAGCACGTCGTTGTTCAGCCGGCTGACGAGGGCCCCGGTCTGGGTGCGGGTGAAAAACGCCAGCGACATCCGCTGGACATGGGCGTAGACGCGGGTGCGGAGATCGTAGATGAGACCCTGGCCAACCTGGGCCGAGCAAAACTGCTCCGCCAGCGACAACCCAGCGTCGACGGCCGCGAGGCCGGCGATCACGATGGCGAGCACGACGATGAGGCGCGTGTCCCGGTGGCCGATACCGACGTCGATGATCGCCCGGTAGATGAGCGGGACTGCGACGCCGATCGAGGAGTCGAGGATGGTGAGCGCGAAGAAGACTGCCAGCTTCCTCTTATAGGGCGCGAGGCATCTCAGGATGCGCCGCGCCGTTCCCTTCGGAACCTTGCTCCCGACGACCGAGCGGTCCTGGATGAGGGAGCGCATGGAGCCGCCGAGGCCCCTCCCCCCGCCCATTCCCAATCCCCCGCCGCGCATCATCGACGTGACCCGATTCCGCCCGCGAGGCCCTTTTCCCCGGGCGTTTGCTCGTCGGCCGCCTCCGCGGCGACGAGCAGCGCCGCCAGCGCGGCTTGGTCCGGAGGCGCCAGCCGACTGAACAGCTCCACCGCAGTCCGGTCCCTGGCGTGGCCGATCTCTCTGTGCAAGCGGGCCCCTGCGTCGGTCACGCGAACGAGGATCGAACGCCGGTCGGCAGGGTCGATCTCCCGGGCGACGAGGCCCTTCGTCTCGAGCCCCTCGATGATCGTCGTCGCCGAGCGCGGGACGATCTGGATCCGCCGGGCGATCTCCGACATCCGCAGTGGAGCGGGCGCGCGCCCGACCATCCGGAAGGCGCGTGCTTCGGCGTCCGTGAGCCCGAAGGGTGCCAACCGCCGAGCCGATCCTGCCCGCAGGCGCCGTGCAAGGCGCGTCACGCTCTCGCCGATCTGGGTCGCGAGCTTCTCGCTGCCGGCTTCGGCGCGAGCGCCGTGCCGGGGACGTCCGTTCCTCGTCTCCTTCGTGCCCTCGCCCACGACACTGAGTCTTACTCATAATAAGTTCGACTCGCCATCTCGGAGCGCGGTTCCCGCCCCCTGATTTCGACCCGTCCCGAGGTGTCCGGGTGCTGGCGCCGTGGGCATTCTCCGCCGTCCCAGCGTCTGGATGAATCCGCCCGGGGACAGCTGGGTAGTGTGGACCCGGCGCAGGGTGCCCGGTCCCACAGGGCTGAGAGATACCTGTTGAACCTGATCTCGTTCGCACGAGCGAAGGAACGTCTCCTATGCATACCGAGCTGACCTGGTCCGACCCGCGTGTTGCGGCCGAATTATGCGAGGTCCGCGAACAGCGACCGCTCGTCCAGTGCCTGACGAACATCGTTGTGGCCCAATTCACCGCTAATGCGCTGCTCGCCGTGGGCGCCTCGCCCGCGATGGTCGAGAACGCGAAGGAATCAGCTGAGTTCACGGCGGTGGCTTCGGCAGTCCTCATCAATCTCGGCACACTCTCAGCTGAACGGGAGGTTGCGATGCGCGCCGCGGCCACCGCCGCGCACGATCACGGGCGCCCATGGGTGTTCGATCCGGTGGCGGTCGGTGTGCTCGGCCCTCGCACGGTATTCGCCGGGGAGCTCCTCGACCTGCATCCCTCGGTCGTGCGGGCGAACGCCTCCGAGGTGATGAGCCTCGCCGGGTCGGAGTTCGGGGGCCGGGGCGTCGACTCCCTCGCGCAGTCCGACGAGGCGCTCGGATCGGCGACCGTTCTCGCCCGCGCCCGCAGTTGCGTTGTGGCCGTGAGCGGCCTCGTGGACTACGTGACGGACGGGATCAACGTGATCGAGGTCCCCGGCGGGAGTGCGTTGCTGACACGGATCACGGGGACCGGCTGCGCGCTGGGGGCGCTCGTCGCGGCGTTCGTGGCGGTCGACGACGACGTCCTGTTTGCGGCGGCGGCCGCCTCGGCGGTGTTCAAAGCCGCCGGCGAGTGCGCGGCGCGCAACGATCCCGGAACGGGCACGTTCGGTGTCGCGTTGATGGACGCGCTCGACGCGCTCACCCGCGGCGCGAGACCACGACTGTCGTGAGCCGGCGCCAGCTGGACCCGACCCTCTACCTCGTCACGGATGCTGATGCCTGCGGCGATCGGGGCGTGGCCGCGACGGTTGCGGAGGCAGTCGCGGGTGGCGTGACCGCGGTGCAGCTCCGGGACAACCGCGCGACGACACGGGAGCTCCTCGATATGGCTTTCGAACTGCGCGACGTCCTCGCCGGCACGGAAGTCTGCCTGCTCGTGAACAACCGCCTCGACGTGGCGCTCGGGGCAGGGGCCGACGGTGTTCACCTCGGCCAGTCGGACCTCCCTGTCGATGTGGCGCGCGCGATCGCCGGGCCGGAGCTCATCATCGGGTGGTCCGTCACGAACATCGCCGAAGCACGCGCGGCAGCCGCCCTGCCGTCCGGCACGGCCGACTACCTCGGGGTCGGACCGATCTTCGCCACCCCGACGAAGGCCGACGCGGCGCGGCCGATGGGGGTCGACCAGCTGCGCACCGTCTGCGAGCTGTCGTCCGTGCCGTGCGTCGCGATCGGTGGCATCACGGCAGAACGTGCCGCAGGGCTCTTTGCCGTCGGGGCCCAAGGGATCGCAGTGGTCGCGGCGATCTGTGCCTGCCGTGACCCGCGCGCCGCCGCGGCGGAGCTGCGTCACCAGTGCCCGAGGTGACCCGGTCGTTCCTCCGCCGGTGATCGGGAACCGGGATTATCAGCACGAGGCATGGCGAGCGGCCCGTCTCGGCCTCGAGGGAGTTGGCCAGTGGTCCGCGCTCACCAGGGACGCGGACAACCGCGTTCATTGGTCGCGTCCTTGAGCGCGAGCTGGAACGACGTCTGGCTCATCGGAGGGCTTGGACACCGAGCGGCTCCGATCACGGCTTCGACGTCGAGATCCATTCAGCGATGGCGTGGCCATGACCGGGGCAGTACACGACCCCCGCCGCCGCGAGGATTCCCACCACCGCCCGCACGGGGATCGCGATCCCCATGAGTGCCGCCACGACTTTCACACTTCGACCGCGATCAAGCTGATCGCATGCCAGAACGCCTGACTTGCTCAAGGCAGGCTTGGTGACACTCGACAGCGCGGGATCGACAGTGCGTGCGAGCGTGACGAACCGAGAAACCTGGGACGGCGTGGGAGAGAATGCGCCTTGGCCGCAGCCGCTGATGGCGACAGCAAGAACCGCCGTTCCCAGCACGACACGCGCGTGCCTCCACGTCAGCCAAATCCGTCTCCCGTGCCGCGTCCGGATACCTGTCCGTGGAGCAACATCCATGACGCTTCGTCTCCCTTGTGGTGCGATGCCTATCCGTGGGGATTGCACGGACGAATCTAGGCACGACGCCGAGCCGCACGCCTCCTGCCGCGCATCCTGGCCGGCGCCGAACCGCCGGGGTCCCGTTGCCTGCACCGCGCCGGTCGAGCCGGAGATGTCGGGGCTGGAGATTCGCCCGGGCAGGAGCTTCTAGTCCGCGGTAAGCCCAGGCCGTCGACAACGAAGAGAGGGAGCGGGGGAAATCGACTCGAACCAGGGCCACGACGCGAGGCGAGCCGCGCGATGAGCTTACTTGTGACCGAGCGAGATCTGTCCGCAGCAGCCGGGTGTTCTGCGGCGCCACCGACAGGGACGGGCGGGCGACGCTCGAACCTGTTGGCGGAGGCCAAGAAGCCCACCGCACTGACCGGCGCACGAGGACCCGGCTCGGGAGACTCCTCAGGCGGATCCGCAGCGCAGTGACTCCGGCTCCGTGTGGGCGGCCAAGAAGGACCGGGTCGACCCCTGTGTGCATCGTGATTTCGTGCACCAACTCGCGACCCAATTCCGGGTTCGTCGAACCACTGTTCCCAACTGGCTCTAGCAGGCCAACGTCACCGTCGACCGGCTGTCGCCAGGCTCACGCCCACCGAGATCGCCCACACCGGTGACCTCTGGGCAGATCGACGTGGCCTGCGCGCGTCGAGTTCGGGATGGACGGTTGTTCCGACCGGGAATCGCACGCAACAAGTCGTGAGCTGGCAAGTGGGCCAGCTACTCGCACGACGGCGTCCCCCGAGCTTGCGTCCAGGCAAGCCTGTCGCCACAGTCTCGAGCCTCAGCCCCGGGGAGGACCTGGGGGAAGGAAGCGATATGGTTGCATCCTCCGAAATGGAACGACCCTGCCGCGACGATGTGTGTCTTACCTGCTCCGACCAGGTTGTCGTGGCGCGCGTGATCGAGCTGCTCAACGACGACCTTGCCGTATTGGAGACAGACCAGGGCGTGGAGGTGGCGAGCACGGCCCTGGTCGACGTGGGTGTCGGTGACGCGGTCCTCCTGCATGCCAAGGAGGCGATTGCGGTCGCCTCGAGGAGAGCGGGGTAGCTCCATGTGCCTGGGAATCCCCGGAGAGATCGTCGCGATCGCGCAGGACGGGTCGGGTCTCGCCACGGTGGATGTGAGCGGCGTGCGACGCGTCGTTAACGTCGCGCTGATCGAGGACGAAGCCGTGCACCCGGGCGATTGGGTTCTCGTCCACGTCGGCTTCGCCCTGTCCAAGATCGACGAGGAAGAGGCGAAGCTCACGCTCTCGTACTTGGAGAATGTGGGACAGGCGTACCGCGACGAGCTGCGGGCGCTTGCCGACTCAGACATCAAATAGGGTCGCTCAGCAGGTGCGCTTCGTCGACGAGTTCCGCGACCAGGCTAAAGCCCAGGCCCTCTCCGCTGAGATAGCCGCCCTCTGCGAACGGGGGCGGGAGTACAAGCTGATGGAGATCTGCGGGGGTCACACCCACACGATCTACAAGCACGGCCTCGAGGACTACTTACCCGAGACGGTCACCCTGGTCCACGGTCCGGGATGTCCCGTGTGTGTGATCCCGACGGGGCGTGTGGACGACGCCATCCGGATCGCGCAGCAAGACGGTGTGATCATGACCTCGTTCGGGGACCTGATGCGCGTGCCCGGCAGCACGGGGTCGTTTCTGGACGCGAACGCTCGTGGCACCGACATCCGAATGGTGTATTCGCCTCTTGATTCGCTGAAGATCGCGCGCGACAACCCGGACAAACGTGTGGTCTTCATGGCTATCGGCTTTGAGACCACGACACCGTCGACGGCAATGACGGTGCTTCGCGCCTCTCGGGAGGCGCTCCAGAACTTCGCCGTCTTCTGCAATCACGTGAGCGTCATCCCGGCGATCAAAGCGATCCTGGAATTGCCGGACCTGCGTCTCGACGGCCTGATCGGCCCCGGGCACGTCTCGACCGTGATCGGCTGTCGGCCTTACGAGTTCGTCGCCACAGACCATGGCAAGCCGTTCGTGGTGGCGGGATTCGAACCGCTCGATGTTCTCCAAGCGATCTACATGCTGCTGATGCAATTGCACGAGGGCCGCGCCCAGGTCGAAAACCAGTACACCCGCGTGGTGCCTTGGGGGGGCAACGCCGCCGCGCTCGACGTGATCGACGAAGTCATGGAGCTCCGTCCTACCTTCGAGTGGCGCGGCCTCGGCTTCATCCCGCACTCCGCGTTGGCGCTGCGGGAACGATACGCGGCCTTCGACGCCGAGCGGATCTTCGATCTCCCCGGAGTACGGGTGGCCGACGCCAAGGTCTGCCAATGCGGCGAGGTCCTGAAGGGCGCGATCAAGCCGTGGGAGTGCAAGGTCTTCGGCACTGCGTGCACCCCGGAAACACCTATCGGCACGTGCATGGTGTCGACCGAGGGAGCATGCGCCGCGTACTACAACTATGGCCGCTTAAGCCGACGGCGGGTCCGGGTGGGTGAGACGTGACGGACGAGCGGCGAGTTCTGCAGAGGATCGACGAGTTCCGCCGGCGCAAGCCGCGGATCACCGACGACCAGCGGATCACGTCGTCGCACGGCGCGGGGGGAAGGGCCGCGCACGGCCTTGTCGAGGAGCTGTTCTTGAAGGCCTTCCGCAACCCCCTTCTGGAGCCGCTGGAAGACGCGGCAACCTTGGACCTCGATGGGTCTCGTCTCGCCTTCACCACCGACTCCTTTGTGGTCTCGCCGCTGTTCTTCCGCGGCGGCGACATCGGCGACCTCGCGGTGAATGGCACGGTGAACGACCTCGCCGTCACCGGAGCGCGGCCGCTCTACCTGTCCGCTGGCTTCATCCTCGAGGAAGGGTTCCCGATCAAGGACCTGCGCAGGATCGTCGCGTCCATGGCCGCGGCTGCCGAACGGGCGGGAGTACAGGTCGTAACCGGGGACACGAAGGTTGTGCAGCGGGGGAAGGCCGATGGCTGCTTCGTGAACACCGCGGGGATCGGCCTGTTCGAGCGTGAGGTGCAACTGTCGGCAACGCGAGCGCGCCCGGGTGACGCCGTGGTTGTCTCCGGGCCGATCGGCGACCACGGAATAGCGATCATGCTCGCACGCGACGAGCTCGGCATTGAGACCGACCTAAGCTCCGACACCGCGCCGCTCACCGAACCCATCGCCCTGCTCCTCGACGCCGCGCCGGGGACGCGCTGCATCCGCGACGCCACGAGGGGCGGGGTCGCCACCATCTGCAACGAGATAGCCCAGGCTTCGAATGTCGCCGTCGTCCTGGACGAGCTGAGAGTTCCGGTCCGGCCGGAGGTGCGGGGGGCGTCCGAGATCCTGGGCATCGACCCCCTCTATGTGGCCTGTGAGGGCCGTTTTGTCGCCGTCGTCGACAGCGTGCAGGCCGACGCCGCCCTGAAGGCGTTGCGGACGCACGCCTTAACCGAGAGCGCCACGCTCGTCGGCCACATAACCGCCGATCCGCCCGGGCTCGTGCTGTTGAACACGGAGTTCGGCGGCACGCGCGTCGTCGACATGCTCGTCGGTGACCCGTTGCCAAGGATCTGTTGAGCATCCCGTCAGGGAAGGGACAACGGCGCTCGCGGTCACGACGACGTCACCCCGGAACTGCCTCAGAGCATCCCCGCGTCATCGCGGGCTCCCGCGACGACGGCCTGGCCCAGACTGATTCCCCCATCGTTCGGTGGAAACCGCGAGTGCGCCAGCACGCGGAACCCTTCGCGGCCCAGTCCGGCCGAGACCCGCGCCGTGAACAGGACGTTCTGGAAGACGCCACCCGACAGCGCCACGCTCGTGAGCCCCGTCGACCCCCGGACCCGTGCGCACGCCTCCACGACCGCGTCGCCCAGACCATTGTGGAACCGGGCGGCCACGACCCGCGGATCAGTGCCGCGCTGAAGATCACCCACCACGGCGCGCACGAGGTCGACCCCCGGAAGGCGGAACGGTTCGGCCCCGTCGAGTGCGATCCGGTAGGTGGAGGTCTCGGTGGGGTCGGCGAGCTGCTCCAGCTCGACTGCCGCTTGTCCCTCGTAGTTGACCCGACCACGGACGCCGACGATCGCCCCGATGGCGTCGAACAATCGTCCCGCACTCGACGTCATCGGGCTGTTCGTTCCGTGATGGGCCACTCGGAGGACCTGCTCCCACAGGTTCTCGTGGCTCCGCGCCACCCCCAGCCCTGACGGTGGTTGACCCTCGAAGGCGGCGTCGAGGTATACCGCCGCCATCCGCCAGGGTTCTTTGACCGCCGCGGCGCCTCCCGGCATCGGAAGCTGCTGGAGATGGCCGACGCGCTCGAACGAGACCAGGTCGGCGATCAGGAACTCGCCGCCCCACATCGAACCGTCGGTCCCCAGGCCGAGTCCGTCGAAGGCAACACCGATCACCGGCCCTGTCTCCCCGTTTTCGGCGAGACACGCTGCCACATGCGCGTGATGGTGCTGGACGGCAACCGTGTCGAGATCGACAAGTTCCATGGCGTACTTGGTTGAGAGGTACTCGGGATGCAGGTCGTGGGCTACCACCTCCGGGTGGACGTCAAATAGTCGCGTAAAGTGTTCGATGCCCTGCCGGAAAGCACGCAGGGTCTCGTAGTTCTCCAAGTCCCCGATGTGGTGCGAGACGAACGCGCGGCGGTCCTTGGCCACGCAGAAGGTGTTTTTCAGCTCCGCGCCGCACGCCAGTACCGGTCGGCGCAACGGTGCGGGAAGCACGGCCGGCTCTGGGGCGAAGCCGCGAGAGCGCCGTAAGATCCTCTCCCGATTCCCGACGACACGTGTCACCGAGTCGTCCGTCCGCATGTGGATGGGTCTGTCATGGGTGAGAAATGCATCCGCGATGTGACCCAAGCGCTCAAGTGCGTCGTCGTCGAGGTATGCGATGGGCTCGTCGGAGCTGTTGCCGCTCGTCAGTACGAAAGGCGTGCCCAGCCTGTCCGCGAGCAAGTGGTGGAGCGGGGTGTAAGGGAGGATGAGACCCAGGTAGCGGTTGCCCGGTGCCACCGAGGGCGCCACCTGCGCGCCAGGCTTCCGCCGGAGCAACACGACGGGACGGCGGGGGGTCGAGAGGACGCGTTCCTCCTCGGCACCCACGTCGCAGAGTGCCCGCGCGGTGTCAACGTCCCGGACCATGACGGCAAATGGCTTGTCCTCGCGGTGCTTGCGCGAGCGCAGCGCCGCGGCAGCGGCTTCCGAGGTGGCGATGACCGCGAGGTGGTAACCGCCGAGGCCCTTTACTGCCACAACCTTTCCCGCCGTGAGGAGGCCTGCCGCCGCGTCGATGGGGTCACCTCTGATCGGCGTGCCATCGCGGGCGAGCAAGCGGAGCGACGGACCGCACGCGGGGCAGCACACGGGCTGGGCATGGAAACGCCGATCCTGGGGGTTCCGGTACTCGCGCTCACACGCCTCGCACATGGTGAAACCGGCCATCGTGGTGAACGGACGATCGTAGGGGACGTCGCGGATGATCGTGAAGCGAGGGCCGCAGTTCGTGCAGTTGATGAAGGGGTAGCGGAAACGCCGATCTGCCAGGTCGAACAGCTCGCGCAGGCAGTCGTCACACGTGGCGGTGTCCGGGGAGACCAGCGTTTGACGCTCGCCGCCAGACTGACTGGGGACGATGACAAAGCCGTCCTCGCCAACGGGCGCGATCTGTTCGGCCTCGATGTGCTCGATCACCGCGAGGGCTGGGGCGTCGCGCTCGAGCCTGCCGAGGAACTCCTCCAGCGCGCCCGCGCTCCCCTCGACCTCGATGAACACCCCGGCATGGTTGTTCCCGACTATGCCGACCAGGCTCAGCGACGAGGCGAGACCATGCACGAAGGGCCGGAAGCCCACCCCCTGGACGATGCCCGCGACCCGGATGCGGAGACGGCACTTCTCCCCGTTCAAGCGGTCCACGTTTCAGCGCGTCCCCGACTTGACCGTGGCGTCATCGTCGAGCGGGGATCGCGCGCCGCACGACGAGCAGAGAACCAACTGACCCAGCCCAAGCAACTCCATGCCTTCTCGTTCCAGAAGCAAAGCGGCGGACGAGCGGCCAAGCGGCACAGCCACGAAAAGGACGCCCTTTCCGGGCCAGCTCGACCCGGCGTCGTGACGGCCAGGGGTTCTCGCGGCTGGGGCAGCCTGCCGTCCGACTCCCGAATGCAGCAGGAACCGCAGGCGATGGTCCGCGAAGGTGCGGAAGCTCTGTCTGATTCGGCCGACCTTCACGGTCGTAAGGATCTGGGCCCCGCTCGCGCCTTCGGAGATCGCGGTGAAATGGTGGTTAAGGATCGCGGCCTCCCAGGCGGGCACGGTCTTCCCAAACGGGTGGGCTCTGGCACGACAGTCCAGGTGACGTGGGCGCTGGCGGACTCGAACCGCCGACCTCAGCCGTGTGAAGGCTGCGCTCTAACCAACTGAGCCAAGCGCCCGATGTAAGAATCGTAACCGCACGTCCGGGCTCCGAGGCCCGGGACCCCCGAGGCTGTGCGACCGTCTCCGGTTCCCGTCTGCGCCGCGGATGGGGCGGCGCTCATTCCCTGTCTCAGCGCCTTCGCCACTACCCTTTGTGCAGTGAGCACCGATGCGCCCGGCGACCTGCGCAAACCCGCCGACGGACCCGACCGGGTGCCGCCCCTGACCGACGACGGCGCGCAGGGCAGCGAGAGTTCATCGCGCGGGGGCTTCACGTGGCGATCGCCCAGGTCGTGGCTCCCGAAGGTTCCCCCGCGATCGGACTCCCGCGGCAGGCAACCTGGCGGGGCGGCGGCCTGGGCGCTCGACGACCGCGAGCGCCGACTCGCCATCATCGTGGCTGTCTTCGGGACCGGCCTGCTGGTGGCGAGCTTCATCATCCTGCGCCACTCCGCGAACGCGAAGGTGCGCTCGGGGGCGATATCGGTGCTCGCTGCCGGGCTCATCCTCATCGCCATCCTGGTCGCCGGGATCGTCTTCCGGCGGGGCTCGATCGTCGGTATCGCGACTTTCATGCTGGGTTTCGAGATGATTGCGGTCTCGCCACTGTTCGCCGTGGTCTTCCTCTTCTTCGGAGGTTGGATTCTCGTGCGGAGCATGCGGCGCCAGCGGGCCTCCTTGGCCGCCGGAGGTGCAGGGCCGGCGCGCGCCCGCAAGGCGGCCCCGGCGCGTTCTGCCGGACCCCCCAAGCCCTCCAAGCGCTACACACCCCCCCGCCGGTACGGCACGTCGGCGCGGCGGCGATGAGCGCGCGATCGGCGCGTACGACGTGATCGCGGACGATCTCGCCGGCAAGCGCGTCGCGGTCACCGGTGCGACGGGATTCCTCGGGACCGCACTCGTGGAGCGGCTCCTGCGCTGCGTGCCCGGGTGCGACGTGGTCGTCGTGGTCCGGCCGGGACGGCGGCAGAGCGCGGCCGAACGGACGGCACGGGAGATCTTCCGCAACGACTGCTTTGAGCGGCTGCGGGGCGAGCTCGGCGGGGAGTTCGAGGCGACCGTGGCCCGCAGGGTGACGCCGGTGGCCGGCGACGTGACGAAAGAAGGCCTCGGCCTCGACGAGGAGGGGAAGGCGGTCTTCGCGGCGTGCGACATCGTCGTGCACGCCGCGGCGTCGGTGAGCTTCGACGCCCCCCTCGACAGCGCCGTCGAGGTCAACCTGCTGGGGCCGTCCCGGGTGGCGACGGCGATGAACGACCTCGTGGTCTCGCACCGGCCGCCCGGCGCGCCTCTCCCCCACCTCATTTCCGTCTCCACCGCCTACGTCAGCAGCGGTCACCGGGGGGATGCGCTCGAGGAGCCCATCTCCCAGAGCCCCTACATCGCGCTGCCGGACTGGCGGGCCGAGGTGGAGGCGGCGCGCCGGGCGCGCGCTGACGCCCACGCCGAGAGCCGGTTGCCGGACCACCTCGCGAAGTTCCGCAAGGCGGCCCGCGGCGAGCTCGGCGCAGCGGGGACGGCGCTTCTCTCCGAGAGGACCGAGAGGCTGCGCGAGGACTGGGTGACGGACCGGCTCGTCGACCTCGGTCGGGCCCGAGCCCAGGCGCTCGGCTGGCCGGACGCCTACGCATTCACCAAGTCCCTCGGCGAGGTGGCGCTCGCCGACACCAAGGGCGACCTGCCGGTGACCGTCGTGCGACCCTCAATCGTCGAGTCCTCCCTCGCCGACCCGGTGCCGGGCTGGATCCGGGGCTTCCGGATGGCCGAGCCGGTGATCATCTCGTACGCGCGGGGGCTCCTGCGCCAGTTCCCGGGAGTGCCGGAGGGGGTCATCGACGTGATCCCGGTCGACCTCGTGGCGGCCACGATCATCGCCGTCGCGGCCCGCGGGCCGGGGGGCCCGGCGGAGAGCGTTTACCAGATCGCGTCGGGGGTGCGGAACCCGCTGCACTACGGGACCCTCGTCTCGCTCTGTGAGCGGTGGTTTACCGAACACCCCCTCTACGACACGCACGGCCAGCCGATCGTGGTGCCGAAGTGGTCCTTCCCCGGAAGGGGAAAGGTCCAGGGCGACCTGCGCCGGGTGTCGGCGACGCTCCGACTCGCCGAGAGCTTCGTGAAGCGCCTGCCGATCCGCGGCGATCTGGCCGAGCGAGCCCTCGGCGTGGAAGAGCGCCGTGAGCTCGCCGAGCGTGCCCTCGGGTATGTCGAGCTCTACGGGTCCTACGCCGAGACCGAGGCCCGTTTCCGCATCGAGCGCACTCTCGCCCTCTACGACTCGCTGGCGGACGGCGACCGGCAGACCTTCTGCTTCGATCCGGGGGTCGTCGACTGGCCGACGTACATCCGGGAGGTTCACCTCCCCTCTGTCGTCACGCACGCGCGGGCGCGCACCTCTCCAGGCAAGCGGGTCACCGAGAAGCGTGAGGAGCGCGCCCGACGGCGGATCCTCACCACCGAGAAGCGGTGTGCGGCCTTCGATCTCGAGCAGACCCTCATCAACTCGAACGTCGTCGAGTCCTACGGCTGGCTGGCGACGCGCCACCTGCCGCCGGCGCGCCGCATGCAGCTGGCGGCCGAGTTGCTGATGGAGGGGCCGCACCTCCTCGCGATCGACCGGCGCGACCGCAGCGACTTCCTGCGCGCGTTCTACCGGCGCTACGAGGGTGCCCCGGCCGACAGGGTGCGCGACGACGCCTGGGAGCTGTTCAGCGACCTCCTGTTGACCCGCGCCTTCCCCGGCGCGATCGAGCGCGTGCGGGCCCACCGCGCCCTCGGGCACCCGACGCTCCTCATCACGGGAGCCCTCGACTTCGTGATCGCGCCGCTGCGGCCACTGTTCGACGAGATCGTCTGCGCCTCGCTGGGCGAGGAGAATGGCCGTTTCACGGGCCAGCTCGTCTCGACGCCACCGACGGGCGAGGCGCGGGCGATCATGCTCGGCGAGTGGGCCGCCTCGCACGGGTTGGACCTCGAGCGGACGGTCGTCTATGGCGACTCGACGAGCGACCTGCCGATGCTGGACGCCGCCGGTCTGCCGGTCGTCGTCAACCCCGAGCCGAAGCTGGCGTCGATCGCCCGACGGCGCGGCTGGCCCATCGAGGAGTGGGAGCGGGCGCCTGGCGGGCCGTGGGTTCCACTGGCGATCTCCATGCGCCGCACCGGGCCTCGCTCCCCCTCGCCCCGGGAGCTCGGGGGGACGGCCGGCAAGGACTGGAAGGGGGCGGCGCGATGAGGGCCCTGCTCGTCGAACGGCTCCCCCACCGCTTCGCCGCGGCCCGCGTGGCCGCCGTTGTGGCCGGTTCAGGCAGCGGGATCGGGATCGGTCCCCTCCGGCTCGGCGAGATCGAGCCGCCCGAACTCCCCGGGCCGCGCTGGCACCGCGTCACGCCGCTGCTCTCGGGGATCTGCGGCTCGGACCTCGCCACTCTCGACGCGAAGAGCTCGCGCTACTTCGAGGACATCGTCACCTTCCCGTTCGTGCCGGGCCACGAGATCGTCGGCGTCGTGCGCGACGGCCCCCAGGCCGACCGGCGCGTCGTCGTCGAGCCGGTGCTTTCCTGCACCGTCCGTGGCATCGAGCCGCCCTGTCCGTCATGCGCCGACGGGCGCACCGGAGTTTGCGAGCGCATCGCCTTCGGCGACATCCGGCCAGGACTGCAGACGGGCTACTGCGCCGACACCGGGGGCGGATGGTCCGACGAGCTCGTGGCGCACGAGGCGCAGCTCCACCTGGTCCCCGACGAGATGAGCGACGAGGCGGCCGTGATGGTCGAGCCCGCCGCCTGTGCGACCCACGCCGCCCTCGCCGGCCAGGTGGTGCCGGGCGAGCGGGTCGTCGTTCTCGGATCCGGGACCCTCGGGCTGTGCACCATCGCCGCCCTGCGGCGCCACGCCCTCCCCTCGGCGCTGCTCGTCGTGGCGAAGTATCGGGTCCAGCGCCACTTCGCGGCCGAGCTCGGTGCCGACGACGTCGTCGCCCCGAGCGAGCTCGGCCGGGGGGTCCGCCGCATGACCGGGACGCTCGCCCTGGCTTCAGCGTCCGGTGCCATCGAACGCCTGGCGGGTGGAGCGGATGTCGTCTACGACTGCGTCGGATCGGCCCGTTCGATCAGCGAGGCCTTGGCGGTCGTCCGGCCAGGGGGGCGCATCGTGCTCGTCGGTATGCCCGGGGTCGTGCGGGTCGATCTCGCGCCGCTCTGGCAGCGGGAGGTCGCCCTCGTGGGCGCCTACGCCTACGGCACGGAGTCGGTTCCGGAGGGATCCCGGCGCACCTTCGCCCTGGCCTTCGAGCTTGTTGAGGCGGCTGGCCTCGAGCGGCTGGTCTCGGCCCACTACCCTCTGGATCGTTACGAAGAGGCGGTGCGCCACGCCGCCGACGCCGGACGGCGGGGATCGGTGAAAGTGGTCTTCGATCTGCGGCGTGATGACCCAGCGTGGCGACGGGCGGCTGCGCCGGCCGCACGCAAGCGGCGCCGACCCCGTGACGACAAGGAACTGGAGACGAGCGCGTGAGCCCGAGACCCGGATTCGTACTCGAGGTCGACCGTTCGACCCCCCCGACACTGTTCTGGCACGGGGAGGGTTTCCGGTTCGAGCGGCTGCCCGAGGGATCACGGGTCGTCTACCCGCCCGAGCCGCTCCCCGGGCTCACCGACGCCGACGCGGCGGTCCGCCACGCCCTCGAGCACCCGGTCGGCGATTCGGCGCCGCTGTCGGCGCTGCTCAAGCCGGGCATGCGCCTGACGATCGCCTTCGATGACGTCTCGCTGCCGCTCCCCCCGATGCGCCGCCCGGACATGCGCCAGCGCGTCATCGAGGCGGTGCTCGACGCCGCCGCCGCCGCCGGCGTGGACGACGTGGTCCTCATCGCCGCCCTTGCACTGCACAGGCGGATGACCGATGACGAGCTGCGCCACGCCCTCGGCGACCGCGTGTTCGACGCCTTCGCCCCGCACGGGCTCCTGGTGCAACACGACGCCGAGGACCCCGCAGCCCTCGTGCACCTCGGGCTCACCGAGGAGGGCGAGGACGTGGAGATCAACCGCCGCGCCGCCGAGAGCGACCTGCTCGTCTACGTCAACATCAACCTCTCGGCGATGGACGGCGGCCACAAGTCGGTCGCCACCGGCCTCGCCAGCTACCGGAGCCTGAAGCACCACCACAACGTGCGGACCCTGCAGCACAGCCGGTCGCTGATGGACCGGCACCACTCCGAGCTGCACACTTCGAACTGGCGGATGGGCCGGTTGCTGAGAAACGCCGGCGTGAAGATCTTCCAGATCGAGACCACGCTCAACCTCGACATGTTCCCGTCGCAGTTCGCCTTCCTGCAAAAACGCGAGTGGGAGTGGTCGCTCGCCGACCGCGCCGGCTTCCACTCGACTCGGCTCGCCCTCGAGCGCACGCCGCCGCGGCTCGCCCGGCAGATCTTCCAGTCGATGCGCTCGCCCTACGCCCCGACCTCGGTGCAGGCGGGCGAGGTCGAAGCCGTCCACGACGTGACGCTCGAGAACCTCTTCCGCCAGCAGCTCGTCCCAGTCGAGGGTCAGACCGACATCCTCACGATGGGGCTGCCGTACCTGTGCCCGTACAACGTCAACTCGGTGATGAACCCGATCCTCGTCGCCTGCCTCGGGCTCGGTTACTTCTTCAACCTCTACCGGGGGCGCCCGCTCGTGCGCGAGGGCGGGGTCTGCATCATCTCGCACCCCACCCCGTGGGCCTTCAACCCGGTTCACCACCCGAGCTACATTGACTTTTTCGAGCAGGTGCTCGCCGAGACGACGGACCTCGTCGAGATCGAGAAGCGCTACGAGCAGCAGTTCGCGACCGACCCGTGGTACATCCACCTCTACCGGACCTCGTACGCCTATCACGGCGTGCACCCGCTCTATATGTGGTACTGGTGCGCTCACGCCCTCGACTACCTCGGCGGCGTGATCATCGTCGGCGGCGACCGGGCGGCGGTGCGGAGGATGGGCTTCAAACCTGCCTCCACGCTCGCCGACGCCCTCGAGATGGCCGAGGACGTCGTCGGGCGGTCGCCCTCGATCACCCACCTGCACGCCCCCCCGTTGCTCGTGGCGGACGTCTCGTGAGCGTCCGGCTCCCCCGCGTCGTCGACGAGGTCGTCTCCCGCCCGACGTGGCCGGGGACGCTCCCCCGGCCGATGGAGCCGCGCAACCTGGGCGTCGACTACGACACGGCCTGGACCCGCAAGCCCTGGGCGCGGGCGGTGCGCCGGTTGCTCGTCGACAACGTGACGCGTCCTTTCGTCGCCCTCGTTGCCAAGCCGCAGATCTTCGGTCGGGAACACCTCGACCCGCTCGTGGGGCCGGTGATCTTCGCCGCCAACCACACGAGCCATCTCGACACGTCGATCGTCGTCGCCTGCCTGCCGGAGCGGTTCCGTCGCCGGACGGTCGTCGCCGCCGCGGCCGACTATTTCTTCGACCGGCCATGGAAGGCGGCAATGTGGTCGCTCGCCCTCGGAACCATCCCCATGGAGCGGACCAAGGTCAACCGTAAGAGCGCCGACCTCGCGGCGTCGCTGCTCGAGCAGCGCTGGAATCTCGTCATCTTCCCCGAGGGCGGCCGCAGCCAAGACGGCTGGGGCCGTGAGTTCCGAGGGGGCGCCGCCTACCTCGCCAAGCGCTGCGACGTCGCGGTCGTCCCGGTGCACCTCCGCGGCGTCCGGCCGGTCTTCCCGAAGGGTGCCAGCAAGCTCCGGCCGGGCAAGGTCGAGGTCCGCTTCGGGGACCCGCTCTGGCCGGGCGAGGTGCGGGCGCCCTCGGGCAAGGAGGAGGACGCCCGCCGCTTCGCGGCCCGTATCGAGGAGTCCGTGGCGCTGCTCGCCGACGAGGCGGAGACGGACTGGTGGTCGGCCCGCCGGCGAGCCGCCGCTGGCGAGACCCCGGACTTCCGGGGGCCGGACGCCTCCCCCTGGCGTCGCGCCTGGGCGCTCCCGGCAAGCGCCCGTCGCACGCGCAGTCCCCGAGCAAGGTCGTCTGCCAAGCCCTGGTGAGGCGCCGTCGCGAGCCGACCCCGGACGCGAAGAAGGGGCCGGGGGGGACCGGCCCCTTCGTTCAATTCACGCCCACGGGGTTCCGGTGGGGGACCGTCGCTCCCGTGGTTCGTCTCTACTCTTACCCGCTCCGCTCCATCGGTCAAACAGTCACAATAGATCGTCCCTATCATCTATCTCGATGGACCTGCGCCAGCTCCACGCCCTGATCGCGATCGCCGAGCACGGCTCGTTCTCCGCCGCCGCCGACGTCCTCGGGACCGTGCAGTCGAACGTCTCGACGCACATCAAGAAGCTCGAGGCTGAGCTCGGTTCGGCTCTCGTCGATCGTGCGACGGGCCAGCTCACGGAGGCCGGCGTGCTCGCCGTGGAACGCGCCCGCCGCGTGGTCGAGGAGCTCGACGCGCTCAGCTCCGACGTCACGGCGCTCAGCCGGGAGATCATCGGGACGGTTCGGTTGGGCCTTGTCGGGACGGCGGCGCTCTGGATCGTTCCGCAGCTCCTCGAACTCGTTCCCCGGATGCACCCGCATCTCCACCTCCTCTTCCGGGAGGCGACGTCGGTCGGCCTCGATCTGCAGCTCACGCGGGGAGACATCGACATCGCCCTGCTCGCCCTGCCCGCATTCGGCTCCGAGGTCCTCACGATGGACCTTTTCGAGGAGGACCTCGGCCTCTTCCTCCCCCGGACCCACCCGCTGGCGAACCGCCAGGTGCTCACTGTCGTCGACCTCGCCACCGTGCCGCTCCTCCTGCCGATCGCGGGCACCAACTTCCGCACTGCCCTCGACGCCGCAGCCGTCGCCGCCGGCGTGACCCTCCAACCCCGCGCCGAGCTCGACAGCCTCCGGCTCATGCGCTCCCTCATGTTCCAGGACGCCGGGTTCGCCATCCTGCCGGTAAGCGCCATGCCGAAGACGCTCGCGGAGACCTGGGTGGTCCTTCCGGTCGAGGGTCTTCCCCCCCGCGTGATGGGTGTCGCGCACCGCCGGAGCGCCCTTCCGGGGGCCCCGGTGAGGGCGGTGCTCGAGATCCTCACTGCCATCCTCAGCGATGTGAAGCGTCTCCCGCCCGGCGTGCGGCCGCTCGCCGCCGAGCCGCGGCGGCCGCGGAGCAGGCGGCGGTCCCCCCCCAGGCGTTCGTCGGGATCGCGGGTGAACGGGTAACCGACGCTCCAGGGTCGGCCGCGACTGGCATCCCTCCGAGGGTCGGCACCGCCCGCGGGCCGCACGTCCTTTTTGGATGACCCGGCGGAGTACCTCCGCGCCGAACGCTGAGAACGCCGCGGCCGCATCGGACAGGTCGACGTCGCCCCGAATCGCGCCCGGCGGGGCGTCACCCCAGTCGCTTTCATCGCTCGCGCGAGCTCGTGGCGAGCCGTCTCCCAGCGCGGTTCGGGAGCGAGCGGCAAGATCGACTCTTCGCGCGAGATCTGTCGCCGCCCGGAGACTCACTGCGCTGCAGCTGGGTTCCTCATCGCATCAACGGGAACCTCCTCGCAGCCGACCACCGGTTCCGGGTCGTCGCAGGTCAGGACGCCAGCCACTTTCCACCGGACGGCCGGGGCCCCGGGACGCCGTCGCTGCGGCATGCCTCGACGCGCGACCCGTGCAGACGGGGCCCCGCCCGCTTTCAGCCCGTGCGGTGGACCGGCGCCTGCGGCTCGCGCCACATGAGCCAGAGCCGTGGGCCGTCCCGCGTGGCGGTGATCTCGTGAGTGACCCGGAACCCCATCCCGGCGTAGAAGCGGGTGTTTGCCTCGCTCGAAGACTCGAGGTACGCGCCGAGGTTCTGGGCGTCGCAACGCGCGAGCCCGGGGCGCATCAGCGCGGTCCCGATCCCCTGGTGCTGGCGTGGTGGGTCGACCCCGATCGTCCCGAGGTAGTAGTGCTCCTCCATCGGCCGCAGCCGCTGCAACACGAGCGAGAGCCGACGCGACGCCCGGAACCGTCCCGACGCCAGCGCGACCCACAGGTAGGCAAGCTGGTCCCGCAGCGAGGGAAGCTGCGAGTTCGGCCCCAGCCACATGGAGGCTCCGGCGCGCTCGGCGGTCGTGTAGACCTCGCCCCGTGGCAGATAGGTGCGGCGGAGCTGGACGACGAAGAAGTCGCGCAGGACCGAGTCGCGCCGCGCCGCGTCCGCGAAGACGAACGCCGAGACGGGATCGTCGAAGAAGGCCGACGCGAGCGAGCGCGTGAGCGCGGCGACGTCGTCCGGGGTCGCCCGGCGCACCTCGGGCACGGACAGATGGTATCGCCCGGGCCCGCCGGCACACGCTCCCGCGAGCCCTCCTAGGATCGTCGACTTGCCCCATCCATTCGATCGGAGCGACGCATGAATGCGAGCACCACAGAGTTCTCCATCACGTTCGACTACCGCTGTCCGTTCGCACGCAACGCCCACGAGCACGTACTTGCCGCTATGGAGGGCGGGGCGCCCTACGCCGTCCGCTTCCTGCCCTTCTCGCTCAGCCAGGTCCACGTCGCCGAGGGCAGCCCGCCCGTCTGGGAGGATCCGGGCGCCCGCGACCAGCTCACCGCCCTGGCGGCTGGGATCGTCGTGCGGGAGCGCTTTGCAGGGCTCTTCCCGGCGGCGCACCTGGCGTTGTTCGCCGCCCGCCACGACCTAAGCGGGGATCTGCGAGACGAGAAGGTCGTGCGGGCCGCGCTCGCGCGGGCCGGCGTCGACGACACTGCGGTCTTCGCCCAGATCGCGGCCGGTTGGCCCTTCCAGCTGCTGCGCGATGAGCACGAAGCGGCCGTGGTCGACCACGCCGTCTTCGGCGTGCCGACGTTCATCGCCGGTGGTCGGGCCGTGTTCGTGCGGCTCATGACCCGGCCCCGCGGCAACACGGAGCTCGGGCGCAAGACCATCGACCGGGTGCTCGATCTGCTCGTGGAGCACCCCGAACTCAACGAGTTCAAGCACACGACCGTCCCCCGCTAGGTCGGTGTTGTACAAAGGCCTTTCGGACTGGGTCTCGACGGACGCGGCGTTCCTGTGGGTCCACGGGGGTGAGCCCGCACCGCAGAGCCGGCGTGAAAAGGGAGAAAACCGGCCGCGCTGGTTTGACGCTCGGCGTCATGAGGGCCGACCGGGTAGGAGCATGCGGCGGCCGTAGCGCGCCTGCAGCGCGATTCACGAGCACCCTCGAAGGGCGCTTGAATCAACACCTACCTAGGGCAGGGGCTCAGCTCTCGAGCGAGATCGGCTCGTCGTCTCCGACACCCGAGCCGAGCGGGATGTCGGCGGCGACCGTCGCCACCATCTTGCGGATCCGCTCGTCGATGTCGACGACCAGCTCGGGGCTCTCCCGCAGGAACTGCTTGGCGTTCTCCCGGCCCTGGCCGAGCTGTTCGCCGTCGTAGGTGTACCAGGCGCCGGACTTCTTCACGATGCCCAGGTCGACGGCGACGTCGAGGATCGAGCCCTCCCGGCTGATGCCCTGTCCGTACATGATGTCGAACTCGGCGGTGCGGAAAGGCGGCGCGCACTTGTTCTTCACGACCTTCACCCGCGTCCGGCTGCCGACGATGTCGGCCCCGTCCTTGATCGACTCCACACGCCGGATATCGAGGCGTACCGATGCGTAGAACTTGAGCGCACGGCCCCCGGGGGTCACCTCGGGCGAGCCGTAGATAACGCCGATCTTCTCCCGCAGCTGGTTGATGAACAGCGCGATCGTGTCCGACTTGTTGAGGGTCGCGGTGAGCTTGCGCAGGGCCTGGGACATGAGCCGCGCCTGCAGCCCGACATGCGAGTCCCCCATCTCGCCCTCGATCTCGGCCCGCGGGGTCAAGGCCGCAACCGAGTCGATGACGACAACGTCGATCGCGCCAGAACGGATCAGCATCTCGGCGATCTCCAGAGCCTGCTCACCGTTGTCCGGTTGCGAGATGAGGAGTTCGTCGATGTCGACGCCGATGGCCTTGGCGTAGACGGGGTCGAGGGCGTGCTCGGCGTCGATGTAGGCGCAGACGCCGCCATTCCGCTGTGCCTCGGCGACGACGTGGAGGGCGAGGGTCGACTTGCCGGACGACTCTGGGCCGAAGACCTCGACGATGCGGCCCCGGGGCAGGCCGCCGATGCCGAGCGCGAGGTCGAGCGACATGGCGCCGGTCGAGATCGCCTCGATGCCCAACGTGAGGCTCTCGCCCATCCGCATCACTGAGCCCTTCCCGAACTGCTTCTCGATCTGGCCGAGCGCTGCGTCGAGTGCCTTGTCCCGCTCCATCGCCCCTCGCTTCCCACCACTCACGCCGCCGGCCGTACGCCAAGCGGACCCGTACGCTACGGCCCCGCTGTATCGCCGGAAGCGCACCCCCTGACCGACGTGCGCTCCCACGGGAACTTTCACCAGTGTAGTTGCGAACATTTGTTCGATGGTGGATTGTCAGGTGATGTGTGCGATGACAAAGCAGCCCTGTTCAGGGCCCTTACGCGGTGGCACAGGTCACCTCGGTCGGATTGTTGCCGACGCGGGCGGTGGTGGGCGGCGGGCACCGCGTGCGGGTCGTCCCCACCGTCGCGCGTCGCGGCGGCCCGATTCGGCCGTTCTCCGATGACTCCATCGGGCTGGTTGGGATCTCGAGTTGCCGGACGTGGACGTCCCGCGGGGGGCTGACGGCACTGCCGTTGCCGGGTGTCAGATCCGCGATCGGCGCCCCAGTTGGCGCCGACCGAAACCGCAGGCCGCCTCGCGCTGCTGCGGGACCGCGGGCCGAGTAACGGTCAATGACTCGGTCGCGGACAATTCATGTAGTCGAGATCGACCCTGCTCTGGCATCAGACCTCCCCCGCTGCAGGGCGCGGGCCCTCGTAGAATCCGCGATGGCCCGACGCGAACCGCTCTGGCTGCGGCGCCGGGTGCGGGAAGGGAGCCACCATGAAGGTTCGCGGTCGCCAGCTGCGCTTCGGCGTGCAGCTGCAGGCCCAGCGCACGAGCTGGAATGACTACGTCGAGGCGCTGCGCGGGGTCGAGGAACTCGGCTTCGACACGGTGTGGACCTTCGACCACATGCTGCCGTTCTCCGGCCCCGACGACGGTCCCGCCTTCGAGACCCTGACGACACTGGCGGCGATGGCGATCCTCACGACCCGCGTCCGGATCGGCGTCCTCGTCAATGGTGTCATCTACCGCGACCCGGCGACGCTCGCCAAAGCGGCCGCCCTGGTCGACCAGATGAGCGGCGGAAGGTTGGAGTTCTCCCTCGGGGCAGCGTGGGCGGAGCGGGAGTTCCGCGCCTACGGCCTGCCCTTCCCCCCGCTCGCCCAGCGCCTCGACCGCCTTGACGAGGCCCTCCGAATCGTGAAGTCGCTCTGGACCGAGCGGCGGACGACCTTCGAGGGGCGCTACTACCGGATCGAGGACGCGCCGTGCGAGCCGAAGCCCCTGCAGCGGCCCCATCCGCCGATCATGGTCGGCGGCTCGGGAGAGGGCTCCCTGCGCCTCGCCGCCCGCCACGCGACGAGCTGGAACGGGATCGGCTCGCCCGAGCAGCTCGCCCGGCGGGCCGCCGTGCTACGCGACCGCTGCCGCGAGGAAGGTCGGGACTTCCAGGAGATCGAGTTGTCGGCTCACCTGCAACTCGCCGTCGCGCCCACCCACGACGACGCCGAGGTGCTCGCCGCGCGGGTCGCAGCCGGGCACGGCCAGGACCTCGAGTCCCAGCGGGACGGTTGGCTCCTCGGAACGCCCGAGGAGGTCGCCGGGCAGGTCCGCCGTTACGCCGCCGCCGGCTTCTCGCACTGGATCATCGGCCTCGCCCATCCCTTCGACCTCGCCCTCCTGCGCCTGTTCCACGACGAGGTCGTTCCGCGCGTCGAAGCCAACGGAGCCGCCGAGCTCCCGTAACACCTTCCTCATCACCGCCAAGCTCATCGGCTGGCGTGATTGCTGGACGCCTGATCTGGCGCCTATTCGCTGAGCCTCTCAATCAGCAATCTCGTAGCGATCAGCCTCGAGGCGTCTGCGCAGCCAGTCCAGCGTGTTCATCGTGCCGAGCTCCCGCACCCGCTGGCGGTCCCCGAACAGGTCGAACGCGACGGCCTCGGTCCGGCCGTCGGGCAACGCGAGGCCGGCGAAGGCCGTGCCCGGGGGCAGTCCCTCCTGGGCGTCCGGCCCGGCGACCCCGGTCGTCGCCAGACCGAAGTCGGCGCCAGCGAGGCGGCGGGCCCCGTCGGCCATGGCCGCGGCGGCCTGCTCGCTCACAACCAGGCCGGCGGGAACCCCCAGGAGCACGCGCTTCAGGTCGCTCGCGTAGGCGACGGTGCCGCCCCGGAACCAGCTACTGGCGCCCGGTGCCGCGACGAGAGCCGCCGCCACGAGACCACCGGTGTAGGACTCGGCGACGCCGAGGGTCGCATTGCGCGCGGTCAGCAGGGCGCCGATGCGGACCCCCATCGTCTCCTCGTCGACGCCGAAGACGTGCTCACCCACGATCCGGCGCAGGGCCGCCTCCTCGGCATCGAGTACCGCGCGAGCCGCCTCGGGCGTCGACGTCTTCACGGTCACGCGGAGCTGGACCCCCTCGAGGCCCCGTGCCAGGAAAGCGATCGTGGGGGCACCCTCCCCTCCGACTTCGAGCGCCGCGTGCCGCGGCGCGACCAGCTCGCCGAGGCGCGACTCCCCGATCCCCCAGGTACGCAGCACCCGGCTCGCGATCACCCCCGCCCCGCCCGCACGCCTGCGGAGCTCGGGCGCGACGGCCCGCTCGAACATCTCTTCCAGCTCGTCGGGGACGCCCGGCAAGGCGAAGATGACCCGCTCGCCCACCGGGCAAACAAGCCCCGGGGCCGTGCCGAGCCGCTGCTCGATGAGGCGTGCCCCCGCCGGGACGTCAGCCTGGCGCCTGTTGCTCGGCGACATCGGGCGGTGACGCGCCCGGAATGCCCCCTCGACGAGGGCGAGCGCCGCCGGGTCCGTGGCGAGCTCGACGCCCATGACCTGGGCTATCGCCTCCCGGGTGACGTCGTCCAGGGTCGGACCGAGGCCTCCGCAGATGACGATCGCGTCCGCCCGCCCGAGGGCCTCCCGGAGGACGCCGACGATGCGGGGGACGTTGTCGCCCACCCGCGTCTGGTACGTGCAGTCGACGCCCAGCGCAGCCAGCCGTTCGGCGATCCAGGTCGAGTTCGTGTCGACGATCTGGCCGAGCAGCAGCTCGGTTCCGACCGCGACGATCTCCACCTGCACGGCGTCGTCACGCTTCCTGGGGGTTCGTCGCCCCGCCCCCGGTCTCGCGGGGCCGGCGCAGGTCACGACGGGCGTCGAGGTAGTACTCGACCCCGGTGGCGAGGGTCAGCGCGACCGCGACCCAGAGCACGACCTCGGCGACGCCGAGATGGTCCCGCCCGAGCGGCGGAAAGAAGGCGGCGGCGACCGCGAGGTCCTGCGCCAGGGTCTTCAGCTTGGCGAGCGGCCGCGCCGGGACGGAGATCCCCCGCCGTCCCGCCGTCACCCGAAAGGCGCTCATCGCGATCTCGCGGGCCCCGATGAGAACGACGGGCAGCACGGTGACGGCGCCGATCGAGGCGAGCGCGCTCAGCGCGCCCAGCACCAGGAACTTGTCCGCCAGCGGATCGAGGAAGGCGCCCGAACGCGTCGTCCCGTGGCGGCGGGCGATGTGACCGTCGAGCCCGTCGGACAGGCAGAAGACCGTCCACAACGCCCACAGCAGCCACGACGCCGGTCCGATCTCGACGGCGAGCACGGCGAGGACGGGCGCCCCGACGAGGCGGGCGAACGTCAGCAGGTTCGCGGGCGTGAGCAACGCCGAGGGCCCGAAGAAAGGCCTGCTCTCGCTCACGGAAGCGCACTCGCGGGGAGTTCCCGCCCTCCCGGACCGGGGGCGACGGCCCCGACGAAGGAACCCTCGAGGTCGGGGCCCACGGCGGCCTCGATGCGGACCCGCCGCACCGTTCCAGGTTCGCCCTCGGCTGGCACGTGGATCACGCCGTCGATCTCGGGTGCCTCCCGGTGCGAGCGGCCGACCCCCGCGGTGTCGACGAGAACGTCCGTCGTCGCGCCGACGAGGGCGCGCCGGCGCCGCGCCGTGATCTCGTCCTGGCACTCGGCGCACTCCCGCAGGCGCTCGAGGGCGAGGTCGGCGGGGACCTTGTCGGCGAGCGACGCGGCGTAGGTCCCCTCCTCCTCGGAGAACGTGAAGAATCCGGCCCAGTCAAGCTCGGCGGCCCGCAGGAAACCGAGCAGTTCGTCGTGGTCGGCCTCGGTCTCGCCGGGGTAACCGAGGATGAACGAGCTGCGCAGCGCCGCCTCTGGGACGCGGGAGCGGATCTCCTCGACGCGGGCCAGGAACGCCTCGGCGGAGCCGAAGCGCCGCATCCGGCGCAGGAGCCTGGGCGCGACGTGCTGGAGCGACAGGTCGAAATACGGGGCGCCCGTCGCGATGATCGTGTCGATCAACTGCTCGGTGAGCGACGAGGGGTGCAGATATAGGAGCCGCACCCGCCAGACGCGCCGGGCCACCTCCTCGACGAGGTCGATGAGCGCGTCCTGCCTGCCGAGGTCCCGGCCGTACGAAGCGAGGTCCTGGGCGACGAGGACAACCTCGGCTGCGCCCAGCGCGTCGACCTCCTCGAGGATCGCCTCGGGACGTCGCGACCGTTGGGGGCCCCGGAACTGCGGAATGGCGCAGAACCCGCAACGACGGTTGCAGCCCTCGGCGACCTTCACGTAGGCCCAAGGGCTGGGCGCCGGCCCCCGCGGCAGGTCGAGGAAGTCCACCGGGACGAACCGCCCGCCCCGCGGGCGCCACCGTGCCCCGTCCAGGTGGACCGGCACGCCGACGTCGACCACCGCGTCGACTTCCGGGAGCGCCTCGGCGAGCGCCGCGCCGGCGCGGGCGGCAAGGCAGCCCGTGACGACCAGCCGCGCGCCCGCGCGGCGGGCGCGGGCCGCCTCGAAGATCGCTTCGAATGACTCGGCACGGGCGGCCTCGATGAAGGCGCACGTGTTGACGACGACGAGGTCCGCCGCCTCGAGCGATGCGGCGGGCTCCAGGCCCGCCGCACGAAGCGACCCGGCGAGCTTGTCCGAGTCGACCTGGTTCTTCGGACAGCCGAGCGTCTCGACGTAGAAGCGCTCCGCCACGGCCGGAGCCTACCGTGGCACCGTCGCGGCAACTTTCGGCCCCGTGCCGGTGCTATTCGCTCCGGTCCCAGTCGCCATCGCCGTCTCGGCCCGTGGCATCGGCCAGGAGCTCAGCTTTCATGCGCACGAACTCGCGATCGGTGATGATGCCACGGCCCCGGAGCGCCGCGAGACGCTCGAGCTCGTCGGCCACGGGCAGGCGACCGGGCTCCGCGACGTCGACCGATGCCGCGCGGCGGGACTCCTCGATCGTCCGATCGACGAGCCCCTGGACGATCGCCGGCCGGCGGACGTCGTTGAACGGTTCCTCCCCGTGCACGCCGGCCGACTGGACGGAAAGCCGACCCTTGCCGATGATCCTCTCGCCGAGCGACTGCACAAAACTCACGTCCTGCACGCTCGAGATCGGGATCTCGCGACTGGTGCGGCTGACAACCCCGCGACGGTAGATGACCCGCATCGTCGTGACCACGAGGTCGGTTGAGCGCCACTCGAGGAGGCGACCAAGGAAGTAGCCGACCGCCACGGCGCCCGCCCCCAGCAACACCCAGGAGGACCACCTCGGTGCGCCGGTCCAAACGACGAAGATCGCCGCGCACCCCCCGACGACGACGGCCGTCACCAATGTCGGGCCAGCGAGCCTCCACCAGTGCGGCCGGGTGTCGAGCAGTACCTCCTCACCCTCATGCACGAGCCGTTTCGGAAACGTCACCGCGCCTCCCTCAACCGCCGGGCCGGTCCGCCGCGTCCTGTCTGCCCGTCACCCGAGCTTCGCCGCGATCTGACCCGCCTCTCGCAGCACCGAACCGTCCGCCCCGGCGGACGAGAACACCGTCGCCGGACGCTCCATCGCCTCGGTCGCCAGCCCGAGGAGCAGCTCGCCGAAGGCGAGCGGCGGGTCGATGAACAGGTGGCGAGCGAGCGAGCCGGGGATCGTGTTGATCTCGTTCAGGTAGAGCTCGTGCCCGTCGGAGAGGAAGTCGATCCGATTCACCCCCCGCGCGCCAAGAAGCCGTGCCGCCGACGCCGCCACATCCCGCAGTTCCCGCTCGAGGCCCGGGTCGATCCGCGCCGGAAGCTCCCGCGGCGCGCTGGCCATGCCCTCGCCGCCGACGTATTTGTCGGCGTAATCGAGGATCTCGGCGCGACCGCCGCGCCCGAGCGGGCGTTCGACGGCCGAGAGCACGGTCGCCGGCCACGTCCGCACGCCGATCTGGAGGTCGTGGAGGTCGTCCCGGTAGGGCTCCACGACCGCGCCCTGCCGGAGATGGACGTTGGCCTGCAGGCGGGCCCGAGCCGTCGGCCAGTCCCGCACGACGTCGATGCCGATCGAGGAGCCGCCGAAGCGCGGCTTGACGATGTAGGGACCGGGGAACCCCGGCTCAGTGGCCGCCGCGTCGAGCGCCAGCCGCGGCAGTGTCGGCATCCCGGCGGCCGCGAGGACCCCGGCCGTCGCGAGCTTGTCCATGCCGAGCGCCGCCGCGGCCACACCTGGCCCGCTATAGGCGACGTGCGCGCAGTCGAGGATCCCCTGCAGCGAACCGTCCTCCCCGGGGCCGCCGTGGCAGCAGACGATCGCGGCGTCGATCTCGAGAGTCTGCGCCTTCGCCCCGTGCCAGCCACCGCGGGCGATGAATCCCCCTCCGGGTCCCGCGACGAGCTCCACCCGCCGGCCGCCGTCGGGCGGGCCGTCGGCGAAGGCCCTCGCCTCGAGCGAGTTCGGCAGCGCGAGCCAGCTGCCGGTTTTGGTCCAGTAAAGGGCGTGAACCGCCCCGACGACAGACTCCTGGCTCAGCGCGTGCGCCGCCTGCAGGCCCGTAAGGATGGAGACGTCGTGTTCCGGCGACGGTCCCCCGAACAGCACGGCGATACGCAAGGAAGACCCGACCATCCAGGCATTGTAGGCAGTGCCTCGGCTCAATCGAGGACGGGCCGACCAGCCGGTCCCACCGCCGCGGCGGCTTCCTATGGGTACTGATCCGGCAGATCGTTCTCGTACAGCACGGCGTCGCCGGCCCGCAGCTCGCGTCGGATCCACGCCACGGCCGCATCCCGCGACGGGACCGTCGTCACGCGGACCCCCCCCGGGGCTCCCGCCGACTCGCGCGCGACGGCCGCCCCGGCGAGGAGGGCCCGGCGGTTGGTCAATCCCACGACGACGAGGTCGGTTGCCACGCGCGTCGCGTCCCGGGCGAAAGCGGCGTTCTCGTCGCGCTGCTGCGGACCGAGCTCGACCATCCCCGGCGTGACGACGACCCGGCGCCCACCGGATGCCGTGCTCGTCGCCAGCGTCGCGAGCGCGAGACGCGCCCCCGCTGGGTTCGAGTTAAAGGTGTCGTCGAGGACCGTCACCCCCGCGGGCGAGGTTGCCACCTGCAGGCGGTGCTCGACGACGGGCAGCGAGCGGAGTCGCGTCGCGATCTCGTCCACCGGCACGGACAGCGCGAGGGCGATGCCGACCGCGCAGGCGACGTTGGTGAGCGCCAGCGGCCGGGCCCGGTCGAGGGCGAATCCACCGGCGATCGCGCCTTCGACATGGAGTCCGGCTCCGCGCTCTCCCGTGACCACGGCGACGTCGGCCGTGGCATCCTGGCTGGAGCAGCGGATAACCCGCAGCCCCTCCGCTGCCAGTTCGGCGACGATCGGGCCGAGACGCTCGTCGTCCACGTTCACGACCGCCGTCTCGGCGCCCGTGAAGATCTCCCTCTTGGCCGCGACCGTGCGTTCGAGGGTCCCGAATCGCTCGAGGTGCACGGGCCCGATCGCAGTGATGGCCGAGACCCGTGGTCGCAGCCACGAGACCAGGTCGGCGATCTCACCCGCCCCGTACGCGCCCATCTCGGCGATGAAGACGTCGGTGCCGTCCGCGAGGGTCTCGTTCACCGCCCGGGCGAGCCCGGCGCGGTTGTTGAAGCTGCGCGGGCTTGCCACGACGCGGAACGTGCCCGAGGCGAGGTGGGCCGCGTAGGCCTTGGTCGACGTCTTGCCGTACGAGCCCGTGATCCCCACGACGACGGGGGCGACGCGGCCCAGCTTCTCCGCCGCTCGGCGGACGTAGCGGCGCGCGACCACCCACTCGAGGGGCCGATCGGCGAGGAGCGCGATCTCGACGAGGACCGGCGAGGCCACGGCCCCGGCAACGGCCACCGTCCCCGCCAGCCGCATTCCGCCGAGAGCGGCGGCGACGCCCACGGCGGTCCCGTACTCGGCCGCAGCGAACGCGGCGACGGTCATCATCCGCCGGGTCCACCTCAGCCGGCCAGTCCGACCCCGCAGGCCGAGGCCGAGCGGTCCCGCGGCGGTCACGGCCGCCCCCACGAGGCCGATCCCGACGACGAAGCCCTCGCCTGCCGCCGCGGCGACCGCGCCTGTCGCCGCAATGACATGGAGAGCGTCGCGATCCCACCAGCGTCGGGCGAATCGCAGCACCGCGCCGGGCAGGTAGTGCTCACGCTGAGCGACGCGGAGCCACCGGACACCAGAAAGGGCCGCCGCCAGAACCGCGGCCACGACGGTCACGACGAGCAACACCTTCACGGGCGATGCCTCGCCATCGCGGTGCGCAGAGCTGCCGGGGCCGATGTCGGCACGAAGTGGTCGACCCCCGCAAGCACCGTCAGCCGTCCCTCGGCGATGGACTTCAACGCCGCCTCGGCCACTGCGACCGGCACGACGGTGTCGCGCTCGCCCCAGACGAGTTCCACGGGGCAACGCAGCCGCGCCAGCGACGGGCGGTAGTCCTCGCTGAGCGCGCGCACGAGTACGTCCCGCATGATGCCCCGCGCCTCCCGGTAGTCGCGCGACCCGTAGCGTTCCCGCGCCGTGTCGAGACGACGCTGGCTGACGATGCCCGCGCCGGCCAGCGATCGCACGACCCGGTAACGCGCCGGTGGGCGGGGCGGGCGGCCCAGGCGGACGAGCGGCACCCCAGTCAGGACGAGCGCCGCCACCTGCCCGTCAGCCAGGGCGGCAAGCTCCACGGCCGCGCGCCCGCCGAACGAGTGGCCGACCAGCACGACCCGCCCGGCCATCTCGTCGAGCAGCGGCCGCAGGAATGCCGCGTAGTCCTTGGCGCCCCAGGCTCCGTCGGGCGCAGGCGACGCACCGAAACCAGGGAGGTCGAGGGCGATGGCGTCGACCATCTGCTCGGCGTCGGTGCCGCCGAGGACGCGGGCGAAGTCCACGTGCGTGCGCCCCCAACCGTGCACGGCGAGCACCCAGGGTGCCGACGTGCCGTACCGTTCGCCGAACGCTCTCCCCTGGAGGTACCCGCTCAGCATCGCTGCCGACGCTAATAGGTCGCGAGCAGGTGATCCGTGCTTGTGCGGGGCCCGTGGTCCAATGGCACAACCGCCGAGTACGGTCCTAGAGGGTGACCCCCGATCCCGAGATGCGCCGCGTCCTCGCGGGGTGCGACGAGAGCCAGTGTGCCGCGATCACGTCGCCAGCGGCTCCGCTCCTCGTCATCGCGGGCGCCGGATCAGGGAAGACCCGTGTCCTCACACGGCGCATTGCCTGGCGTGTGCTTCATGGCGATGCTGCCGCCGCCCACGTCCTCGCCCTGACGTTCACCCGCAAAGCCGCTGGAGAGCTGCGGGCCCGTCTGGGGGACCTCGGCCTCCCGGCCCCGGTGACGGCTGGCACCTTCCACGCGATCGCGCTGGCCCAGCTCCGCCAGCGCGCCGCCGACGAAGACCTCGACCCCCCATCCATCCTCGATTCCAAGGCCCGCCTGCTCGCGGGGTTCGGGTTCCCGCTGGTGGGCCGGTCGGCCCGCACCCGTCCGAGTGGCCGGCGGGAGCTGATCGCCTCGGTGGCCGGGGAGATCGAGTGGGCCAAGGCGAGGCTGATCCCGCCGGGCCGTTACGTCGAGCAGGCCGCGTTGGCCGGCCGAGCGCCACTGACCGACCTCGCACAGGTCGCCGAGCGGTACGCGGACTACGAGCAGGAGAAACGCCGCCTCCGGCTCCTTGACTTCGAGGATCTTCTCGCGCGCCTCGCCGACGACATGGCCGCCGATTCCGGCTTCGCGGCCGTCCAGCGCTGGCGGTTCCAGCACCTCTTCGTCGACGAGCTCCAGGACGCCAACCCGGCTCAACTGCGCCTGCTCGACGCGTGGCTCGGCCATCGCGACGACCTGTTCGCCGTGGGCGACCCACGACAGGCGATCTACGGCTGGAACGGCGCCGATCCAAGCGCCGTCACGACGTTTGCCGAACGCTATCCGGGTGCGACCGTGATCGAGCTCGCCACGAACTACCGCTCGACGCCCCAGGTCGTGGCCGTCGCCTCCGCCGCCCTCGGGCCAGCGGGGATGGTCCAGGTCGCGGCGGGACCAGATGGGACGACGCCGCGCGTCGTGGAGTACCCCTCGGATCGAGAAGAGGCCGCCGGCGCCGCCGCGGTCCTGCGGCACCGTCACCTCCCCGGCTCGCCGTGGTCGACGTGTGCCGTCCTCGCCCGGACGAACGCCCAGCTCGTCCTGTTCGAGTCGGCGCTTGGCGCCGCCGGGATCCCCTATCGCGGCGCCGTCGGCGGCGCCTTTCTCGCCAGACCCACGGTCCGAGGGGAGCTCGACCGCCTCGAGGGACGGCCCGGACGCGACGGATTCGACGCCTGGCTCGAGGATCTCACCTTGGACCTCGGCATCGATCATACGGCAGACCCCTCCGGACAGAGCGATCCCGGTCACGACGACCCCGCCGGCGAGAGCGAGCTCGACCTCGCCGTCCTCGTGCGCATCGCGTCGGACTACCGCGCGATCGACGCCGCCCCGTCGGCAGGCGGATTCCTCTCCTATCTGCGCCAGTCGCTCCGCGACGACCCACAGGCAGCTGGGGGCGACGGCGTCGACCTCCTCACCTTCCACCGCGCCAAGGGTCTTGAATGGCAGATCGTGCTAGTGACGGGTCTCGAGGACGGCCTCGTGCCGATCGCCCACGCGAAGACCACGGCGGCGTGGGAGGAGGAACGCCGGCTGCTTTACGTCGCCCTGAGCCGGGCGACGCGCGAACTGCATTGCTCGTGGTCCCGGGAACGGACCTTCGGCGGCTACGCCTCGCGGCGTGCACCCTCGCCGTTCCTGGGCGCAGTCGTGGAGGCTTGCCAGTCGATCGAGAAGGCCCGTGCCTTCGACCTCGACCGTGCGAAGGCGGCGATCGCCGCCACCCGCTCGCAGCTCGAGAACTCCTCCCCGGGGCCCCACCCGTCGACGGGTCACGCCGCGACGGGCGAGACCAACCGCTGAAGCCGTCAACGAGGGACGGTCGCAGCGTTCCTCATGATCGGATCTCCTCGGGCACCAGCCTCCGGCTGTGTCGCGCTGTGCCGGAGGGTCGCGACGAGATGTTCTCGCATTCGTCGCAGACCGATGCGGGAATCAATCCGGCCCGGATCAGGAAAGCGAAGACTTTGCAGCCGACGCAGTAGCCCAACGCCGCCTCGAGCGTCGCCGGGACGAGGAGGACGGCGAGCACGACGACGCAGGCCGTGGCCGCGCCGCTCAGCCAGAGCCCGAGGGCACTCAGCCCGAACGCCGCGCCGATTCCCTGGGCAAAACGCTTGGGCGTGCCGGGCACGAGCTTCTCCCAGCGAGTGAGCCGGGGCGCGACCACGCGGCTCGCGGTGAACCCGAGCGGGCTGAGGCGCGGTCCCGTCAGCACCCGCGCGACGAACCCGTAGGCGAGGGGGATGGTGATCCAGAGCTGCCGGGTCGCGATGGCCACTGCCGCCATCGTGACGACTCCGGTCGCGACGGCACGCGCCGCCACCACGTTCACCGGGTTCGGGAAGCCGAAGACGCGCGCGCCCATGCGGCGACCATACCGGTGTCTAAAGAATTCCGATCTGTTTACTCACCTACGACCGAACAGCCCTGGTGGGCGCGTTGCCCGCGGGCCGCGGGCGGGCGGAGACGCCGGCGGACGCCGCGGCACCACGGGCTAGGGGCGGCTCCGGTGGGCGCGGAGGTACTCGACGAGCCCGGCTGTCGAGCTGTCCATCGCCGCGAGATCGGGCTGCCGTGCCGCGTTCAGCGCGGGGGCGAGGTCCGACGCCATGACCTTGCCGAGCTCGACGCCCCACTGGTCGAACGAGTCGACGCCCCAGATGACGCCCTCGACGAAGGTCGCATGCTCGTAGAGCGCGACGAGCTGCCCGAGCGTCGAGGGCGTGAGGCGCGGCGCGAGGATCGTCGAACTCGGGCGGTTCCCCCGCATGACCTTATGCGGGACCAGCTCGGGCGCAACGCCCTCGGCGACGAGCTCTTCGGCGGTCTTGCCGAAGGCGAGCGCGGCGGACTGGGCCAGGCAGTTCGCCATCAGCAGCTCGTGCTGGTCGCCCGATTCCCTCGTCGAGTTGGCGAACCCGATCAAGTCGACAGGGACGAGCTTCCTCCCCTGGTGCAGCAGCTGGTAGAAGGCGTGCTGGCCATTGGTGCCCGGTGCACCCCAGTAGATCTCCCCCGTCTGAATGTCGACGGCGTCGCCGTCGCGCCGGACCGACTTGCCGTTCGATTCCATCGTCAGCTGCTGCAGGTAGGCGGGGAAGCGCGCCAGGCGCTGTGAGTACGGCAGCACGGCATGCGTCTGGGCGGCGAAGAAGTTGTTGTACCAGAGGTTGAGCATGCCCTGGATGACCGGCCCGTTTGCTGCCAGGGGCGCCGTGCAGAAGTGCTCGTCCATCACCCGGAAGCCGCCGAGCATCTCCTCGAACCGCTCTCGGCCGATCGCGACCATCAGGGCGAAACCGATCGCCGAGTCGTAGGAGTAGCGACCCCCGACCCAGTCCCAGAACTCGAGCATGTTGGCCGGGTCGATCCCGAAGGCGGCGACCGCCTCGGAGTTCGTCGACACGGCGACGAAGTGGTCGGCGACGGCCTCCTCACCAGCGCCGAGCCCCGACAGCACCCAGGCCTTGGCGACACGCGCGTTCGTCAGCGTCTCGAGCGTCGTGAAGGTCTTCGAGCACACCACGAAGAGCGTCTCGGCGGGGTCGAGGTCGTGGGTCTTCGCCCACAGGTCGACGGGGTCGATGTTCGAGACGAAGCGGCACGTGACGTCCCCGTTGGCGTAGTCGCGGAGCGCCTCGTAGGCCATCGCTGGGCCGAGGTCCGAACCGCCGATGCCGATGTTGACGACCGAACGGATCGGCCGCCCCGTCGCACCGCGCCAGGTGCCTGTGCGGATGTTCTCGGCGATCTCCCCCATCTTCCGGAGAACTCGGTGCACATCGGCGACAACTTCCTGGCCGTCGACCCTGAGACGCGCGCCCGGTGGCATCCGCAACGCGACGTGGAGCACGGCGCGGTCCTCGGTCGTGTTGATGTGCTCGCCAGCGAACATGGCGTCGCGCCAGGACTCGACACCGACGCGCCGGGCCAGCGCGATGAGCGTATCCATCGTCTCGGGCCGCAGCCGGTGCTTGGAGTAGTCGAGGTGGAGGTCACCCGCCTCGAGCGTCATCCGCCGGCCGCGGTCGGGATCCGAGGCGAAGAATTCGCGCAGGTGCGTGTCGCGGTCCTCGCCACGCTGCCGGGCGAGTGCGCTCCACTCGTCGGTCCTCGCGGCGTCGACCGGCGTGATCAACGTCGCTTCTCCTCGTGTCCGCCGAAGGCGTTCCGTTGGGCCGAGAGAACCTTGTCGGCGAAGAGCCCCGCGCCCTGTGAGCCGAAGCGGGCGTAGAGCGCCGCCGTGAGGAGCGTCGCGGGGACGCCCTCGTCGATCGCCGCCAAGCTCGTCCAGCGTCCCTCGCCAGAGTCCGAGACCCGTCCGGCGAACTGGCCGAGGGCGGGGTCGGCGAGCAGTGCCTCGGCGGTGAGATCGAGCAGCCACGAGGCGATCACGCTGCCGCGCCGCCACACCTCGGCCACGTCGGCGAGGTTGAGCGAGAACCGGTAGTACTCCGGGTCGCGCAGCGGGGCCGTCTCGGCGTCGGCGCTCCGCGAGACGTCCCCCGCGTCGGCGTGCTCGAGGATGTTGAGGCCCTCGGCGTAGGCGGCCATCAGCGCATACTCGATCCCGTTGTGCACCATCTTCACGAAATGGCCGGCGCCGCTCGGCCCGCAGTGGAGCCAGCCCTCCTCGGCCGGGCTCGGCTCCCCCGACCGCCCCGGCGTGCGGGGAGCGGCGGCGACACCTGGTGCGAGCGCGGAGAAGATTGGCGCGAAACGGCGGACGATCTCCTCCTCGCCGCCGATCATCAGACAGTAGCCACGCTCGCGTCCCCAGACCCCACCACTCGTCCCGACGTCGAGATAGTGCACCCCGGCGGCGCGCAGGCTCCCGGCGCGGTCGATGTCGTCCCGGTAGTAGGAGTTGCCGCCGTCGATCACGACGTCACCGTCGCCCAGGAACCGGCGCAACTCCTCCACCGTCGAGCCGGTCACGGCGGCCGGCACCATCATCCAGATGCCGCGGGGCGGCGCGAGCCTCGTCACGAGATCCTCAAGCGATGAGGCGCCGACCGCCCCGTCCGCCTCGAGCGTCGCCACGGCGCCCGCGCTGAGGTCGTACACGACGCACTCGTGACCGGCCCTCGCGAGGCGCCGGACCAAGTTTGAGCCCATTCGTCCAAGACCGACCATGCCGAGCTGCATGACGAGCCTCCCTGACCGTCCCGGACCGCGTCGCCGCGGCGTGACAACCCCCGCGCAAACCTTATGGGACCGGTCAGCCTGGTGTTGCCGGTCGGCGGCCACCCGCGGTTCGCGCCCCAACCACCGGAGCTCGGCGCCGAGCGCGCCCGGCCGAGTTGTCGGTGCGTCCTCGCCCCCGATGATCGGAAGCATCCCACGGGCGCCCATCGAGGGCGGCTCACAACCCGGCACGATCGGCCACGCCCCTTTGGGCCCACCGGCGTTCGCGCGTTTCGTTGCCGCGGTCACAAAGGGGGCACTACGCTCGGCCGATGTCGTCGGACGCTCCGGACCCCGGTGGTGATCGCGACCGACCCGAAGGCCAACCCATCGCGCTGACTGGCGTCCCTTCGGGCGTCCGCGGATTCGCTCCAGAGGTCTCGGTCGTCATTCCCGCCTTCAACGAAGCGCCGAATCTCCCGGACGTCGTTGCCGAGCTCTACGGGGTCCTCGAGCGTTGGGGCGCCACGTTCGAGGTCATCGTCGTGAACGACGGAAGCACTGACGCCACGCGCTCGGTGCTCACGCAACTGCGCCGGGACTATCCCGAATGCCGACCGGTGAATCTGCGGCGCAACTCGGGCAAGGCCGCGGCGCTCGCGATCGGGTTCCGCATCAGTCGGGGTCGTGTTGTCGCAATGATGGACGCCGATGGCCAGGATGACCCGGCGGAGATCCCCCGCATGGCGGCGTTGCTCGGCGAGCGATGCCAGCTCGTGTCAGGGCTGCGCGTCAACCGTCAGGACCGCGTGATCAAGCGCCGGACCTCACAGCTCTATAACGCCGTTACAGCGCGGGTGACCTCGGTGCAGGGCAATGACATGAACAGCGGGCTGAAGGCGATGACGGCAGAGTTCGCCAAGAGCGTGGACCTCTACGGCGAGCTCCACCGCTACCTCCCCGTCCTGGCGACGTGGCAGGGCTTCGCCGTCGAGGAACTCGAGGTCAATCACCGTTCGCGTCTCCACGGCTCGTCCAAGTACGGCATCGCCCGGTTCTGGCGCGGGATGTTCGACCTCGTGACTGTCAAGTTCCTCACCTCGTACAACCGGCGTCCCTTCCACCTCTTCGGCGGCGCGGGAATCCTCTCGGGCATGATCGGATCTGGTCTCCTCGCGTGGATGCTCGCCGTCCACCTTTCCGGGAGGCCGGTCGCCGACCGGCCGGCCCTCATCGCGGGCGTGCTCTTTGAGCTCGTGGCAGTCCAACTGTTCTGCCTTGGACTCCTAGCCGAGCTTCTCGTGCACCTCCGCCAGCCACGTGAGATTCGCTGGGAACAGGAAACCGACCGCGAGGGACGTCAGCCCCCTTCCTGACCGACTCGCCGTCCCCTGGCCCGCCCGAGGCGAGCCCGCCTTCTCACGAAACGGGTGAACCGCGGCGCGTACCACAAGCAGCTTCGCGTGGCGCAGGCCTGTTCGGCGTGCAGTTTCTCGCCATGGCCCTGTGGAGCCATCTGCAATCCGTTCGTGCCGGGTCTTACTTTCGACTCCGGGCAGCCTCAACTTCGAGGTCTGGAACGCGACGACCGGCACGCTCCCCGCGCGATTCCGTCTGTCGTTCCTTCTCTCCCACTCGATTCCGCGCTTCGGCTCGTTCACTGTCTTGCGACCGTTCAAAACCACGAGGCAGCCGCGGTCCTCATCTTCGACGAGCTCGAGATGCGCATCTGGCCACCGTCGGGAACTCGGGCCGACGTCTGCAACGCGTCGCTCACCTGGGCGGCCAGCCGCCAGTGAGCGCTCCTCATCCTCACCGTGGGGGCCCGGTGCCCGTCGCGGACCCACCCGGCGGGGTCACACCCGTTCGCGGGTCCGACCGGACCGCCCCGAACCACTACTGTCCGGGCGGAGGACCGGAGACGAAAGCCATGAGTTCGAAGAATCTGGTGGGGGTCGTCGGGGCGGGCAACGTCGGTGTCGCGACCGCGACCGTGCTCGCCTCGTGGGGCTCTGCCATATTGCTCGTGGAGAACGATCCGGTTCGCTTCGCGCTCCTGCGCGCGAATCACATTCCGTTCTTCGACCCGGAGCTCGAGAAACTGCTGGTGGAAGTCGCCGCACAGGGCACACTCCGGTTCTCCCGGACCCTCGACGACCTGGCCGACGCGCGGGTTGTCGTCGTCTGTGTCGGAACGCCCCCGACTACGAGTGGGGCCCTCGACCTCACGGCCCTCGAACAGACCGTCGCACGACTCGCGGAGATCGCGCGCCGCGGAGCGGTGATTGTCATCAAGAGCACGGTCCCTCCGGGAACGACCACGCGACTTGGGCGCCGCGTGGCGACGGATCGTCCGGACCTAGCGCTCGTCTCGTGCCCCGAGTTCCTCCAGGAGGGAAACTCCCTCGACGACGTACGACGGCCCTCGCGTCTCGTCGTCGGCGGCGCTGACGACGCGGCTCGCCAGAGGGTGGCTGCCCTCTTCGCCCCGGGCGGCGCCCCCCTCATCTTCACCGACGCCACTAGTGCCGAGCTCATCAAGTACGGTGCGAACGCCTTCCTCGCCATGAAGATCTCCTTCGTGAACGAGCTTTCGCACTTCTGCGAGCTCGTTGGAGCCGACATCTCCGTCGTCGCGCAGGGAATCGGCACGGATCCTCGGATCGGCTCGGCTTTCTTGAGGGCAGGGCTCGGCTTCGGCGGATCGTGCTTCCCGAAGGACGTGCGGGCCCTCGAGGATCTTGGAGCTTCGCACGGCTACCAGTCGCTCCTCCTCAAGGCGTGCAGCGAGATCAACGCCCAGCAAAGGGACCGGGTCATCTCCAAGATCCGCGGCGCACTCGGAGGAACGTTTCGTGGGCACCATGTCGCCGTGCTCGGCCTGGCCTTCAAGCCAGGAACAGATGACCTCCGTCAGGCACCGGCCCTAGAGGTCGTCGCCAAGCTCCGTGCCGAAGATGCTGTGGTCACCGTGACCGATCCCGTGGCCATGCCAAGCACGGCGGAGCTGCCCCCGGGCGCCCAGCTGGTCGGAGACGTCTACCGCTGCGTCGCCGGGGCCGATGCACTCCTGCTCGCCACGGAGTGGCCGGAGTACCGCGCGGTCGACTGGGAGCAGGTTCGGTCGCTCATGCGCGGCAACGTCATCGTCGACGGCCGCAACTTCCTCGACGGGGCCCGCCTTACAGAGCTCGGCTTCGCCTACCTCGGGGTTGGCAAGCCGACGCCGGGGCAGCCGACGCCGACGCGCGACGGCGGGGCCGGTTCCCGACCGGTCGCCTGAGGACGGCATCCCATCCCGCCCGGCGAACCCGGTTCGGGCCACAGGCGGTCGGGTGGCACTGGTGACGGTCCCGCGGAGACGCCCGCCCAGGACCTCCTTCCGGGCCAGCCTCGCCACACCTTTCTGCGGAGATGGGGACCCCCGGCCGGGTCGGTCGTCTCGGTTGCTCTCCTCTCCTACGTCGTGTGGCGCGCCGCGCAATCGGTCCACGACATCAGATTCCAGGCCGTCGCCCTAGCTGTCGCTCTGCCAGTCGCGCTCGTGTCGTGGCTCGCCCAGGGAGCCGCCTGGCTAGTCCTTTCCGGTCGGTTCAACTCGGGCCAGCTGACCACCTGGTCCCAGAGCCAGGCCCTCCGCTACATCCCGGGCGGCCTCTGGGGACCACTAGCCCGCGCGACGTCGGTCCCGGGCCGGAAGTACACGAAGTTCGCGACGGTCGCTACCGAACAAGGCATGTGCCTCGCCGCAGCTGTCGCCGTCGGGGGCGTCGACCTTGCGTTCGGCGAGTCGGCCTGGTTCGGGCTTTGCGTCCCCGCCCCCATCGTCCTCGGCCTCGTGCTCTCACGGTTCCGCAAGGCGGGACGCCCCGTGCGCGCGCGGCAGCTCGTCCTGTCCGGCGTCATTTACACCGTCGGCTTCATCGCCTACAGCGGGGTCATCGTGCTCGCCCAGGCCGCTGTCGGACCCGTGTCGGACGTCTGGAGGGTGGCGGGCGCCGGCTGCTTCGCCTGGGCTCTCGGGGTCGTGGTCATCTTCGCCCCGGGTGGCGCCGGTGTACGTGAGGCTGCCTACGTCGCCCTGGTCGGCCGGGCGGTCCCCTCCCTCGCCGTGGCCGGGTCGCTCGTCGCGCGCCTCGTTCTCACGGCGGCCGAGATGTCGGTCCTCCTCGTCCTCGTGGCGCGTCTGCACCTGGTTCGGGCGCGGGACCAGCGGACACGCCGCGTCACGGAGAGGGGGCCGACCGACATAGCTGGGTCGCGCCAACCCGCCGGCCCTGTCGCGGACGGGACCGGCGGCGAGGCCGCCACCTCGCTTCCGAGCCCCGCCTAGCTCACCCGGTTGCCGAGTGTCCGGATCCAGGGCAAGCTCCTCGACCGCAAGCGCTGGCGAACGCGTGTCGAGCTCGCCAACGCGCTCGTCGAGCACGTCGGGATCTTCCACAACCGCCAGCGCCGTCACTCGTCGCTTGGCGAGCTTGCACCGCTCGAGGTCGAGACTCGGCATCTGACAACGACAGTGGCCCGAGAATCCAATGATCCAGCTCCACGAACTTCAGAGAACCTCAGAGTCTCCGAAAAATCCAGGCCGCATCAAGGTTCCTGACGTTTCATTGTCCAGCATCTCAGCTTGCGCTTAGCGTGGCTGCCGGAGCGGAGTGCCCGTGCGCGGTCTTGTTCCATCTGTATCTCGTCGACGGGCGCAACAGTTCCCAGTACATCGCGATAGCGGTCAGAGAGTTGAAAGCCCACCAAACGGGGACAAGGAACATCGTCGGAACACTCTCCCAGTCCTCCGCCCTGCAACACGACACGAGCAGTTGGTAGAAGAACCCAAGGTTGCCAAAGACCATGGCCGACAAGCCCAGGTAGTACACGGGCGTCGGGAAGAGCGCCACGATGGTCGACGATCTCGTTGCCCCATAGGCGACCGTGAGTGACCAGAAGATCGGGTTGAGAATCAGCGCGACGGGCGTCCCGAAGATGACGAGCATGTAGGAGACGTAATCCCAGAGACCCATCTGGCGGATCTCCTGAGCGGGATGACGGGAGTGGACGAGCCCGGTCTGCAAGTAGCCCTTTAGCCACCGCCGTCGCTGGCGGCTGGCACCTCCGTGGCCGAACAGGTGGTTGGGGGACTCCTCCTCGGTTGTGGAATCGAGAGGGATTATGCGTTTGTGGTTGCATGCGATCACCACCGCAAGGTCGGCGTCCTCGGTCACGTTGCTTGGATCCCAAGCGGGCAGGATCTCCGGCTCGCCAGACGAGGATCTGATCGCCATCTCGCGAAGGTCGTCGACCCGAAAGTGATTCGATGTTCCACCAAGGGGAAACGTCCCGTTGAGCTTGGACAGTCCTCGCAACAATTCCCAGAAATGCGTCGTGTAATCGACCGAGTAGAAGCGGTTGTACCACCTCTTTCCTTCTGCGTACTTCAGCCTCGCCTGGAGACAGGCGACGTCGCTCTTCTCGACCCGGAAGAGGGCGACTGCCTTGAGCAGCTGATCGGGGTCCGGTCTGTCTTCTGCGTCGTAAACAGTCGCGTATTCTCCGCGGGCCGACGCCAGCCCGTAGTTGAGGGCTTTCGGTTTCGTGCGGGGACCGATGAGCGGAATGAGTATCCGCTGGAAGTAGCTGGGGAGGTCTTGCGCTTCGAGCGCAGCGATCGTCGCTTCGTCATCCGACTCGAGCAGATGGATGACTTGCAGTCTGTCTCTGGGATAGTCGAGTCGTTTCATCGCCGCGATGTGACTCGGAATGATCGCGACCTCGTCGTGCATCGGGACGAGGACGGTGTAGATCGGCAAATCGGGATCGTCTGAGGCACAGGTCACTGTCGTCGGGTCGTGGTAAAAGTACGCCGCTGTGTGGATCACGAGACGTTGGAAGATGATGGCCGTGTAGAGCAGGGTGGCGCTCGTGATGAGGACGATGAGTGTCATGTGCGATCGGAAGATCAGGCTCGCGATCACCGCGCCGGCAAGCGCGAAGGCAAAGAGGCGCTGCGGAAGGCTCAGGAGCTTCTCAGCTGAGTACCTGGTGTAGCTGGGTTTCTCCGTGTGCCGCACGCGAACCACTCAGCTCCTCTCGTAGATGCGGTAGCCGTGACGGTCGTACACGAGCTTGTAGGGCTTGAGTCTTGACGAATCGTGAAGAGTCGTGAACACCTGATCACCCCAGTCGTCCATTCGCATGACGATCCACTTGATGTGGGATCTTGCCGGATCCTCGAGAGCTGCGGCCCATAGGTTGTAGCTGCCCTCGTAGACGTTCTCCTGTGTGGAAATCCTGGCGTCGAACAACACCTCCTGGCTTCCCCACTCCTGTTCGAGTATGAGGCCGCCCGTGTAGTGGCGCCTCAGGAAGGCTCCGGCATCTGCGAATCTCTGGACGAGTCCGCCGCGTGTATTCGCGATGTTGAGTGGTTCTTGCACGGTAGCGATGTTGGTGTCGATTCTCTGGAAACCCTCGTACGTGAAGGAACCGGCGAGGACGACACAGGCGACGCCGAGCGCGACCCTGAAAAGGACCGTCCGGGTGAACGTGCTGACCAGGTAGCCGGCAAGAATCGCTGCCGGCAGCACCATGACGAGTCCGTAGCGAACGTTCAGCAGGCCACCTCCGAACTGAGTAACGCCCATCGGGCGCTGCCCCTCGTAGAGACCAAGCACGTAGAAGGGGACAAATACCAGGGTGGCGAGTGTCGGCAACGATTCCGGGGACAACCGGAGGCGGATGAGCAGTACAAGGAGGCCCGCGAGTGCCAAACCGATGACAAGCGGATGGAGGTTGTCATCGATGGCGTATAGATAGGTCTTCAGCGAGACGACGAAGTGGTGAAGTTGTTCGTTGTTGGGTTTGACGGAGATGTCTGGATTCGTGTACTTGCCGTCGTAGAAGGCCAACGGGTTTCCGAAGTAGAACTCGCTCCACGCGATCCAGAGAAGTACCCCGACAAAAGTCGTGGCCGAAGTGACGAGCACGATCGCCTTCAGCTTCACCCAGCTGTAGTGCCGGTGCAGGCAGGTGTGGACCACGACCGCAAAGAGAGCGGCTGCCAGGACCCACGCTTCGTAACGCGTGAGCGTTGCGAGTACTAGGGAGAAACACCCACCGAATAGGTAGGATTTCTTTTCGGTCTCGGCCCAACACTGCAATCCATAAATCCCCCCCAGGATCGTGGCGTAGAACAAGAGCTCCGTCATCGGGAGGCTTTGCATGTAGAGCACGTTGGGGTTTGCCATGAAGACGAACGCCCCAACCAACGCGGCGGCCTTATTACCCCGGGTCAGGCGGAGAACGATCTTGTAGATCAACACCGAGGCGATGACGTAGCTCGCCATCGAGGTGAAGCTCCCAGCCAAGCCGTCAAAATAGAGAGAATTAATCCATACGAACGGCAACATCAAGATATGTGGCAGCGGCAGCCAGGCATAGCCCAGCTGGACGGGCCCAGTGGTTGGGCTGAACAAGACGCGGTGAGCGATCTGCAGGTGGGAGATCGCGTCCTCGTAGAGCAAGAGGTCGCCTTTCGCGAAGAAGTAGACCGTCGAAGCGATCGACACAATCGCGGCAACGAGCGCCAACCACCAAGCGGTCGTATCGCGACCCCCAATGGGGATACCGGTGCTCTCCTCTGGTTCTCTCACGGGTTCGGCGACTCCGCTGACGACGGTCATCTGTCCATCGTCCTCATCTCAGACGAGCCGCGCGGAGGAGAAGAGCCTTGCCGACGAGAGTTCGCCGTGGGAGCTCTCGTACTCATCGCCAGCTGCCCTGACAGAGCATCGAGTCGGCGCTCTGGTCTCGGCTCAGACGAATCACTCATGGCGTCTCAGCAGTCTTGGGGTCCGTGCCACCCTGGGGGCGCCTGTGCCGAACACAGCTCGGAGAATATCTAGCGGCTGGTGCCGACTCGGGCAAGGATCGCTTGTCGGAGGGGATGGTCGCTCGTCACGGCCCGTATCACACGACCGGGCAATTCGAGAAGCCGGCGAGTCGCGACGGGCCGAAACCACCGGGCCCCGCCGGTCCACGACGACCTCGTCCTCTGGCGCTTCGCCGGCACCCGTCCGAACGTGCTCTGGTGCACCCACATCACCGAACACCCGACTGCGGAGGGCCACGGCTACGCCGCGGTCCTCGACTGCTTCTCCCGCCGAATCGCCGGTTGGTCAATCGCCGACCACGTGCGCGCCGAGCTTGTCGCCGACGCCTTCGAGACGGCGGAGCGGAGCGGCAGGAAGGCGCCAGCAACGGTGCCTCATTCGGATCGCCGTGACCCAACACTCGCCGCGCACCTTCGGTCATCGGCTCCGGAAGCGCGCCTCTCGGCTCGATGGGCCGGGTCGCTTCTTCGGTCGACAACACGATGACGGAGTCGTTCTGGTCGACGATGCAGCACCAGCTACTCGAGCGATCCCACTGGAACACCGAGTCCGGGCTGACCTCTGCGGTCTTCGAGTGGATCGAGTCGTTCCGCAACCAGATCCGCCGGTACACCTGGACCGGTGATCTCCGCCCTGTCGAGTCCGGGTCCTCCACACCGCCGCGATCAACGCAGCGCGATCAATTCACCGAAATCGTCCGCGGAAACGGGTCAGCCTCCGACGGCGAAGTCGCGCTGTTACACTTCGCAACACCCACGTGCCAGGGGGCGAAAGTTGCAGTGAAGAAGACGCTAAGTGCGGCGGTGACGACACGGGTCGCGGCCGTGACGATCGTCGGCCTCGGTCTGTCACTAGGTCTGACACACGCCGAGGTCGTCGGCCATTCCCTAAGTGCAAGATTGGTGAGCGAAGCCCACGCACCTACGCGACGAACTGCCTCGCGCATCTCCACTCGATCTCCTATGGCCGCGAAGAAAGAGACCGGCGATCGGGTGGACAAACCCTGGCGGCCGGGCATGCCGCAGCTGGGTGTTGACCTGTTGTGGTATGAGGACTGGCCCCATCTGAGCCAGACTCAAATCGCACAGACGGCGCATGCCGACCTCAGGTACCTGGTTCGCCTCAACGCCAACTCGCTGTCAATCAACTTTCCCTTCTATACGGCAAGCGCCACGTCTAGCAGCGTCTATGCCGGTGACAGAACCCCGACCCCCGCGCAATTGGCGGTTGTGGTGGAGGCGGCGCGCAGGATGAAGTTCCGGGTGTCAATCCGACCGCTGCTGGACGAGGCGGATTTGGGCGCGAACTACTGGAGGGGCAGCATTGCCCCGCGGAATGTCGCTGCGTGGTTCGCCAGCTACGAGTCCTTCTTGCGGCCGTACCTGGTAATGGCGAATACCTGCAAGGCCACGACATTCATCGTCGGTGCCGAGCTCAACTCGCTGGCCGGCGCCAGCCAATGGAAACATCTTCTCGCTCAGGCCCGGAAGTTGTTCGGGGGGGAGCTTGCCTACTCCGCCAACTGGGACGCCTTTCACGAGGGTGGGCCGAATCCGCCCGCCGACAGCATCGGAGTCGACACCTACTTCCCCGTCAGTGCGGGCAACCACGCCTCAGTCCGAGTGTTGATCGGAGACTGGAACACCTGGTGGAATACCCTGCCGAGCGACATCAACCAGAATGCGACGGTCATCGACGAGGTCGGCATCGCCGCTGTAGACGGTGCCTATGCAGTGCCCTACGAGTCCGGGGAAGCATCCCAACCACTCAGACTCTCGATCCAAGCCAACTGGTTCAGGGCGGCTTGTTCGATCGTCAAGAATCGGAACCTCCCGGGTATCTACTTCTGGCGCCTCACCTTCGGCGGAAGCTTGACGGTTTCCAACGGCCCCACTTCGTTCGTTGGACGTCCTGCCCAACAGGTCATCAGAAACTGCTTCGCAAGCCTCGTTTCACGTGAATAGGGGATGACCCGTTCGCAGTAGCGAAGCGGTCTTCGTTTGTTCCGCAGCCACGGGCGACCATCCCCACCCGGCAGACATGTCCGGCCGCCGAAGCCGGAACGCGCCGACCCGCTGACACAGTCGCGGACCCAACCGGGGGCGCGGACGCCACCTCGCTTCCGAGCCCTGTCTAATCCTCCGACACGTGAGCGTCGTTCGACCCACCTCCGGGCGCGACGAGAACCGTGCGGACGATGTAGGTGGGCTTCGACTGCGACTCGTGGTAGGTGCGGATGGACAGCTCGGCGAGGAGCCCGAGCATGAGGAAAAGCGTACCGAGCGTGGCACAGAACCCGGCGACGAGGGACAGGTGGACGTTGTAGGTGAAGTGGTGCGGCGGAAAGATCTTCGTCCCGATGACAACCAGTGCGGCACAGATCCCGAAGAACCAGAGGACCAAGCCCACGCCCCCGAACAGGTAGCTCGGCTTAGTCGAGTAGCTGCCCAGGAACTTCAGGGTCAGCAGGTCGAGGATGACCCGGACCGTTCGGAACAGCCCGTACTTCGAGTGGCCGTAGCGGCGGGCGTGGTGCTGGACGCGAACCTCGGCGATTCGCGCGCCTGACCACGAGGCCAGCGCCGGGATGAAACGGTGCATGTCCCCGTAGAGCCGGTACTCCGTCAGGACATCACGGCGATATGCCTTGAGCGTGCAGCCGTAGTCGTGCAGGCGGACCCCGGTAACGCGCGAGATGATCCAATTGGCGCAGCGCGAGGGGAGCCGCCTTGAGAGGAAGTGGTCGTGGCGATCCTTCCGCCAGCCGCTCACCACGTCGTAGCCCTCGTCCAGCTTCTCAAGCAGCATCGGGATGTCGGCGGGATCGTTCTGCAGGTCACCATCGAGAAAGACGAGGGTCGAACCCGTGCTGTGATCCACACCCGCCTGCATCGCCGCGGTCTGCCCGAAGTTCCGGCGCAGCACGACCAGCTTCACGTGAGGGTCCTCGGCGACGATCGCACCCAGGCGCTCGACGCTGGCGTCGCTGCTCCCGTCGTCGACGAACACCGCCTCCCACTCCCCCGGCACGTCCACCATCGCCGCCGCGATGGCGCCCCACAGCGGCGTCACGCTCGCGTCCTCGTTGTAAACCGGGATCACCAGACTGACGTTCACCGTCCGACCTACTCCTGTCGCCCTGCGTCCCTACTCTTTCCCGATCGGGCCAGCCTCATCGACGGTCCAGTCGCCGCAGGTGCCACTCCACCTGCGCGGCGATGCCCGTGCGCAGATTGACTTCGGGCTGCCATCCCAGTACCGAGCGCGCCCGTTCGATCGAGCCGTCGGTCCGCGCCACGTCGCCAGGCTGTTCGGAGCGCCGCACAACCTTGACCGGCCGCTCCATGGCCGTGCCGATCATCTCGAGCAGCTCGTTCATCGTCACCGTCGAACCGCCGGCGATGTTCATGACCGGCGCTGTCGCCGCGTCCGGCGTCTCGGCGGCGAGGCGTGTGGCTCGCACGACGTCGTCGACAAAGGTGAAGTCGCGGATCTGGTCACCGCTTCCGTAGAGCTCGAACTCCTCCCCCGCGAGTAGCGACTCGATGGCACGGTGAATCGCCATGTCGGGTCGTTGTCGCGGCCCGTAAACCGTGAAGTACCGCAACACGATCGTCGACAGCCCGAAGTTGGCGCCGTACAGGCCGCACAGGTGCTCGGCCGCAAGTTTCGTGACGCCGTAGGGGCTGTACGGCTGGGGCAGCTGATCCTCTACGGCGGGGTAGGCGGCGCGGTTGCCATAGACCGACGAGCTCGAGGCGTAGACGAATCTGGTGACGTGCCTTCCGACGCAACTCTCCAGCAGGCGCTGGGAGGCAAGGACGTTGCTCCGAAGGTAGTTCTCGAAGCGCCGGTCCCATGACGTCCGGATTCCCGGCTGTGCCGCGAGGTGGAAGACGACCTCCGCGCCGTCGATCGCCGGATTCAAATCGTCCCTCGCCAGATCGAGCTCCATGAAATGGAACCGATCAGACTGCATCGCACGGACCAGGTTCGCGCGCTTGACGTCCACGTCGTAGTAGGGCGCAAGGCAGTCGACCCCCAGCACCTCGTGGCCGTCCGACAGCAATGACTCCGAAAGCCCACTACCGATGAAGCCGGCAGCACCGGTGACCAGTGCCTTCATCCGCCCCACCTCCTTGTGTGGGAGGGAAGATACCAGGGACGTACCTGCAGTTCCCCGGTCCTACCGCCACATGAAGGAACCGGCCCGGGCCGCGGCAACCCGGATCCAGTGCGGTGAAGAACCCCCATTGCACACAGACCACGGGCAATCCGATGAGATTGCGGCCGCTCCGTGAAGTCGGTATTCAACTAGTCTCGGTGGCCGGATGCGGCCGGCTGTCCGGCGTCGTCAGCTCGGGACGATTCCGGACGGGGTGCTCGGCGATCCTGCCAGGTGGATGCCTCGCGGGAGTATCTCGCCGGGCGGCGATCGCGTCGCGGAGAAGAGATGGAGGGCAGACAGCTGCGGAGGTTCACTTGACTCCGAGAGTGTCCCGCTCGCCGGCGACCGACTCGGCGCCGGGCGCGGCGGAGCATGTCCCCCCGGGCCGTCGCCCAGGTAGTTCGCCCGCCGACGCGCCCGAGGCCGTCCAGCGCGCCCTGTGCGTCGCTGCCGGTCTCGGCCTCCTCCTCCTCGCAAATAACAACTTCGGGGCCGCGCTCGGCTCTCCTTGGAGGGTCCAGATATCTCCACTGGGTTTCCTGCTCGCGCTCGGCCTCACCGGCGCCGCCTGCAGTGTGCGCACGGCGCGCGCGCTGGACCGGGTGATGATGGCGGTGCTGGTCGTCGCCGTCGCCCTCACCGCGACAGAAGCAATCGGGTACTTGCTCAACCGACCCGGATTCGGCGTCGACGAGGGCGCCTTCGTCCAGTACGGCACGCGACTCCTGTTGCGGGGCGAGAATCCCTTCGCTCACTCCTTGGCCCCGGGCCTCCAGATCTACGGTGCGACGCCAACCCCGACCGCGCTGACGAACGGAGCGATCTCGACCTCGTACGACTATCCGTCAATGCCGTTGCTCCTCACCGTGCCCTTCTACTGGCTGACCAACGGGGTCGAATCCGTGGCCGCGGCAGCCGTGTTCTTCCAGTGCGTCACCGTGGCCGTCCTCTACGTGATCCTTCCGAACCGGCTGCGACCGCTGGCAGTCCTCGTCGTTCTCGAGCTTCCGCTGCTGTTCGGATTCGCGGTCGAAGGTTCCTTCTACACGATGTTCCTGCCGTTCATGCTGGTGGCAATGTGGAAGTGGACCACGATCGGCCGGGACGGCCGGCTGTCGCGGGGCGACGTGTTGCGCGCCGCATGCCTCGGGCTCGCCTGCGCCGTGGAACAGATCGTCTGGTTCATGGCCCTCTTCCTCGTGATCGGCATTTGGCGGGCAGCATCGCGCCGTCTCGGCAACCTCGGCTCGGCGCGAATCACCGGTCGGTTCGTCCTCGTCGCGTTGGGCACCTTCGCCGCGGTGAATCTCCCGTTTCTCGTCTGGGGGCCGCGAGCCTGGTGGAGGGGCATCACCGCGCCCTTGCTGGAGCACCCGATACCTTTCGGCGAGGGTCTCATCGACCTGACGCTGTTCCTCCGCGCCGGCGGTGGCAATCTGAACTGGTTCTCCGATGCCGCCCTGGCGCTCCTGGTTGCCCTGCTCATCGCCTACGCCGTCTGGTTCCGCGGTCTGTGGAGAACCGGCGTCATCCTCGCGGGAGTGATGTTCTTCGTGAGCACCCGTCCGCTCGACGGCTACTGGCTCGAGGTGGCGCCCCTTTGGCTCGCCGCGGTCGCCGTCCCCGGCCCAGACCCGGACCCGGCTGCTCTGCCGTGGCAGCCGCAGGGCCTCGCGCGGATCCGGCTCGCCTGGGCGGCAGTCCTCTTCGCGCCGGCGCTCGCATTCATCGGCCTCGGGTTGACCGCGGCAGCGCCGCTCGCCCTCCGGATCCAGTCCGTCGACGTCGCGGCGTCGCTCGGTGGCGTCTGGCAGGTCTCCGTCCGAGCGACGAACGAGACGGCGAGTCCGGTCCGACCACACTTCGCCTCGAACTCCAACGGCCAGCTGAGCTCATACTGGGCCATTGACTCGGGGCCGCAGGTCCTCGCGGGTGGCCAGACAGCGACCTACTCCCTGAGTTCGCCCAACCTGCAGGCGAGCCCGAGCCCCATCACCCCGTTCGTCATCTCGGCGATCTCTGCGAGCCCGGACGCCCTGTCCACAAGCCAGACCGTCCAGGCGGTGAACCGCGTCGTGGTGCTGACGCCCCGCGAGGTGGTCAATCCGGTCGCCGTGGGACACACGGTCGTCTTCCAAGCCCAGATCGCGAACCCCGTCGGTGTCCCGCAGCCGGTCGCCGACGTCCGGATCCAGATGGTGGAAAGGATCTTCGGGCAACGTCACCACGTCCAGGCGACGGCGTCGCTCAACGTTGAGCCACCGACTCGGCACGTGTTCTTTGCCATGACGGATGACCGTGGAACCGGAACGTTCCGCATACGGGGTGTCATTCCCTCCGGCACTCGTAGTGCGATCGCCGTCGTGCGTTGCCGGATCCCGGTTGGCAACTCAGGTTCGTACGGATTGTCCAACCCGGTCGAGGTGAAGTTCTACGAACCGCAATCTCGACACCGGGCGTGACCTCCTTCGGCCCTGTTTGTTGGACGCTCGACCGGCGTCATCCATCTGGCGGCCGCGAATAGAGGTATCAGGACACAGTTCCGACGATGGGCCGGAACCATGAAGCGCAGGCCGACGGCAAGCCCTCGTCGGTCCGTCGCCTGCTCGGTACCGTGATTCCCCCAACGGACCGCGCCGCGGCTCTCGGCCGCAACTGAACCACCGCGGGAGACATGCATGAATGACGACACGTGCCGCCAACTGATCCGCCGGGCATGCCTCATCCCCGGCATCGTGGGGACTGGGCAGCCACGCAGCACATCGGCCTTCAGCTTGCCGAGGCCGTCGCCGGCGACCGCCATCACGAAGACGCCGGGCCGCCCGCCGCAGGTTTCCTCACCGCGCTCGAGACGGCAGGTGCTTCTGGCCAGCTCGAGGGCTTGCTCGTCGAGCTTCCCCACTTCGACGCCGGACAGCTACTCGTGAGTCTCACGATGCAGACGAGCTGCGGGCGCCACAGCACCGAGAAGATGCGCGGCGACGTCATCCAGCACATTCGCGACCTCCTCCAGAACTCCCCTTCTCAGATTGAGGTCCGGGCGACTTTCCGCTCGTCGACTCGCGCCGCCGCCGAGTACTCCGCGTGCTGATCGTTCAGCACAACAAGCCGCGTCTCCGAGACCCAACACGTTTGCACTTGAGGCGCGGGCACTGACGCGGAATATCTGCGAACAAAGTCCTGGACTCTCACACCTGCGCCCCCGGCAGGATTCGAACCTGCGACCAACTGCTTAGAAGCTATGTCGGCCTAAACGCTGTGCGGACCTGCGATAATGCACGTCGCTGGGGAGCGTAGACGGCCAAGTTATCCGGTGTAGAAGGGGGTCCACATGACGGATCTCGATTGGCATGGGCCGTATAGCGCGTTGCCAGCCGGACGCTGGACTCTGAACCGCGGCGATCCCGATGGCTCGGGCCGCTGTTGGCCGATTGACAACGCGGAGGATCCCTCGCTCCGTCGCGCGCTCCCGCTCGTGTCGAACCTCTCGGTCGCTTGGATCCGAGACGAGTTAGAGCGCTCGGGCGTTCCCGGCAAAGCGGCGGACGAACTCGCACGTTGGGCGTTCGCCCCTGGCGGGGCGCCGCCCGGCCGCCCGGCTGGTTCGGTATTGTCCCCCCCCTCGGTCGGCCACCTCGAGACAGGGAGATGGGCCGCCGACCTTCGCAGCTCCACGTGGCGTTTCCGGGCGCTGGGGGGCATAGCTTATGCGACACGGGTTCGCGAACAGAAGAGGCCTTGCTTGAATGAGACGCTTGATTGTCCAGCTAAGCACTGACAAAGCAACCTATAAGGGTCGCGTGATGTTGTGCTCGGCGGGAGTGCACGAGGAAGTCGGCCATCTCGTTTCAAAGCGCGTTCCCGAATCCGAGCGGGCATCTGTCCGCGTGCTCGACCTCGGCGCTGGCAGTGGCGCACTTATTCAACGCATGCTCGACTTTGGCTTCACGGACGTGACCGCGTGGGAGCTGAACCCCGACCAGCTTACGGGCTTCAACGACATAGCGATCGAGGCAGTCAACCTTGATGATGATTTCGGCGAGCGCACAAGCGTTTCGGGAAAGTTCGGAATCGTTCTTGCTGTCGAGGTTATCGAGCATTTAGAGAACCCCTATCACTTTGCTCGACAACTGAAGCAGCTACTCGCGCCGGAGGGCTTCGCTATCATCACCACGCCGAGCGTGGAAAGCGCCGCATCACGGATCGCTTTCCTGCGAACGGGCAGCCACAGGCGCTTCGGCGACTACGGGTACCGAGAGTTCGGACACATCACTCCTTTGACCATTTTCCAGTTGAGCAAGGCATTGGAGCGTGCCGAGCTGCAGATCGTCGAGCAGAGCCACAACCTGCATGGAGCGATTATTGTTCGAGATCCAGGTCCCCTTGCGACGTACCGCGCTGCGCTCGCTGCCGTGGCTTTATATCCGCTGATGCTTGGCAATCGCGATGGCGATATTCACGTGGTCGCAGCGGAGCACGTCCGCGACTAGCCGGGGTTGACCGCACCTCCCACCAGGACCGCCGCAAATGATCGGCGAGGGCTAGGGAGTGCCCTGCTTGGAGAGTCGGAGCGTCTCGCTCGCTAGGAGCCAAGCATGAACATCGGCGTCCTCGCGGTCGCAGCCGTGCACGCTCAGCCTTTCGATAGCGACTTTTGTCTGGCGATCGCGACCGTCGCGCCGATCTTCTTGCTTGCACTCGTGGTTCAGTTGCGCGTGATCGACAGCAAGCGCATCGCCCGAATGCTCAGAGCGGCGCCCAAGCCTCTCGGTATTTGGTTCATCGCGGTATCCCTCTACTTCGTCGCCACGGTGATATTGGCCGAAGGGTGTGCACTTAGTGCACTCGACTATCAGCCGGCGGATGGTTTCGTGCATTACGTTTGTGAGCAAGCAGTTTGAGGCTTCCCAGTCGGACTCGTCGCGATGGCCGTGACTTGGGGCTTCCTACAGGACCACTGATCTACACCCGTACACAACGACGTGACGACCGGCCGGGCCCCAGGGCGAGCTCGCCTCGGAGAATTGGAGGCTTTGAGATCAGAACGTCAGAACAGTCGAGATCTCCTCGTCACCGATCACTTGACCAAGAGCCGCGGCGACATCCTTTAGCAGCCAGTTCTGCAGGTCGCGAAAGCTGACGGCGATCGCGTCCGCGAGCGCATCAACCTCTGTCACTCCCCCCAATATGATGTTGCGTCGGGCATCGGCGCGCGCCTTCTTGCTCAGCATGTCCCACGCCTCGAACGGCCTCGCATGGTCTCGGGTGGGGAACCACTGTGAGTGGACGGCCTCGTTTCGCCTACCTTGAAGCTGAGCTGCTTTGCCCCGCCAACTCCTAAACCACTCAAGCAGCGCATCCCGTTCCGTCGTGTGCAGGAGGACTTGAATCTGATCGCACTGCGTCGCGAGAGGGACGCCGTTAGTCGGGACGGTTCCGAGGCTGAGCTTCGGAAGGTCCGCGAGCGTCCACAGAGTAAGTGAAGTCATCGCTTCGAGGTGCGCCCAGTTCAGGGCGACGCGACCGACCGCCCGGGCGATGTCATTGGCATCCGTTGACACTTCGTTGACATCTAACTTCGTCAAGGGACAGCCTCCGTTCGCTTTAGCCACTCTGACCCGCACTTATCTGTGGAGCCGACGGGACTCAAATCCGCGAACCTCCCGACTGCCAGTGAATGCAGCGAGTGGCGCCCCCGGCAGGATTCGAACCTGCGACCAACTGCTTAGAAGGCAGCTGCTCTGTCCGGCTGAGCTACGGGGGCCGGGCCGCCTCGCACCGATCCTGCCCGCGCGTTGCCTGCCGGACCGGCACCCGTATACCCTGCCACCGTTCGCCCGAAGGAGGTGGGATCGTGCACGAGAGGCTCCAGATCGGCTTCGACTCCGAGGACCCCGAGGGGCTCGCACCATTCTGGGCCGCCGCCCTCGGCTACCAGATCGGCGACTTCGACCAGGCCGGAACCTACCTCGACCCCGTTCCACCGGATGCCTCGTTGCCGATCGTCTACCTTCAGCGCGTCCCAGAGCCCAAGCAGGTGAAGAACCGGCTCCATATCGATCTCTACGTCCTCGACCCCGAGACGAAGATCGACGAGCTCATCACGCTGGGCGCGACGAAGCTCGGCGGCCCGCAGACGGGATCGCAGGGCGGCTGGTGGCAGGTCATGGCCGACCCCCAGGGCAACGAGTTCTGCGTTTGTCGCGAGGGCTGAGTCAAAGACCGGCCCGCTTACGCTCGCGGCCGGACCTGCGAGCGATGTGCCATGCTGGTTGGCGATCGTCTGACACCGCGTCGGTACGACGATGGTGGCCGTAGCTCAGTTGGTTAGAGCGCCAGGTTGTGGCCCTGGAGGTCGGGGGTTCAAGTCCCCTCGGTCACCCCAATTGAACGGGACCCCCGAGGGAGCGCTTCCATTCCAGCCCGCGGGAGTCGTTATCATGTTTGTCGCGCGCCTCTAGCTCAATCTGGTAGAGCATCGGACTCTTAATCCGCAGGTTGAGGGTTCGAGTCCCTCGGGGCGCACCAGGTCAGAGGCACCTTCCGACTGAGGGCGGCACGCGATGACCTGGAACCTCGATGAGAACAAACAGGCGATACTCGCCGGGGTGGCGTAGCAGATGCGCGCCTTCCCGCCTCGCCTCTAACGGGACGCCGCCACGCTCGACGAAAACGATGCCATCGGAAGTGCATAGAAATGGACGCGTACCCCCGAGGTGCTGAGACCTTCGCCGCTCATAGTGAACGAGAGGCTGGCGATCGTCTTCGGCGTGAACTCGGGATCGTAGCCGAGGGTCGAGGCCGGCTTGAGGAGATGCAGGCTTGACGCGGTGCCCGTCACGAAACGGTAGGTGTCGACACCTCCATTCACCGTCATGTACACGGAAGGCGGTTTGAACACCTCGTCCTGGATCTGCCACCAGAGCGAGAGCGGCAATTGAAACGTTGCGACCACCGCGACCCCAGGGCGAGCGACGGGTACCCGTACCCATTCATCGAGACCCACGGAGACCGTGTCGAGCGATCGCAGTTTGCCGCACCGATCCGGATACCGGGCGACGAGCTGCCACGAAGTGGTGGCGTCAACTTGGCGGTAGCGGCATTCCATGGCGATCTGAGTGGCCGGTGGCTCGAACGCAGGATCCCTGTAGTCGTACGCGAAGGGAGGCTGGCGGAGGATGTAGCTGGGGGCCTCCGACGACGCGAGGTAGTCGCCGTCCTGCTGGTCGAGCGACGCCGTGTAGGTGTTGTAGGGCATAAAGCTCGGCAACGGGTCGAACATCATGCCGGGATACGCCCACACGACAGTCTGCTGCCAAGGATCGACGTCGACCGTGTGTCCCTTCATATCGGCCACCATCGTATTGGGCACTGCGTACACCTTTTGGACAAGCTCACGGGACGTTGCGATCTCCGTTGAGAGATTGCCTGGGACCACAAGGGTGCTGACCTCGTTGGCAAAATCTGACACGCCGGAAGTTGGTCGGGTGAGCTGAGAGGGGAATGAGCCGACAGCGCCCGCCACGAGGGACGTTGCCAGGACGCTGCCCGCAATCGTCGCGCCCCACAGCCACGTCCGGCGCGGCGGCACGAAAGCGACAATCAGGAGCGGGGCGCAGGCGAAGAAGATCAGGTCGTGATAGAGGTCGTGGCGGACGAATCCTTCCCTGAAGAGAAACCACACGATGTAGATGGTGACGAGACCCACGCCGATCTGCGCACGGAGGGGAAGGTGCCAGCAGCGCGTGACGACCAGCGCCGCCACCAATGCCACGATCGCCGTTGCCAACCAATACGTACGCCAACGGCTCGGGTCCTCAATCGACACCGCCGCCGCGTACCCGCTGATATTCCCAAGCGTGCCGCGAACGAAGGCAACAAGGTTGCCGAATCCGTTACCCGTGGCGAACCACCCGATACCGAAGGTGAGAATCGCCGAGGGTGCCATCAACGCGACGGCCAACCGCTTACCAACGGGAAGGCAGACGATCGTGATGACGAGTGCCACGGCGATACTCACACCGACGCTCATCTTCAACAAGCTGAAAATTCCGAGACCGACTCCCAAAGCGATCCACAAGCGCCTCGGCACGGGCGCGTCGACTGGCCGGCCTAGCGCATAGACGCACCCGATGAGGGTCAGGGCGACCGCCTTCTCGGGCTCGCCTGAGTACGACAGCGCCACGACGTTGATCGAGATGGTCCCAGCGACGAACGCCACCACGATCGCCACGACAACGGGCACGACTTGGCGCAACGACCAGATCAACGCGGCGAAGACAGTCGTGTACAACCCGAGCAGGAACAGGAACCCGATGATTGCCGTCACCGTGAAGTACAGCGCCCACACCGCAAGGAACCCAAGGGGGCCATATGTGAAGACAGCATGCGTGCCGAACGGCAACCGTTGGTGCGCGATCATCTCGAGCGCGGCCGACCAGCCAGGGTCGAAAACGTCCCATGTGTATTCGGGCCTTAAGGCAGCCGCGTTATAGGGCCACGACAGCACGGCCAAAACGAGCCCGAGCGCGACATTGGATCTCGTGACAAACCGCAGGATGCCTCGCCAGGAAGTGCTCCTCAACAAGCCGTGTCTCCCCATTGCACTAGGTAATACCATAAACATAAATTGGTGTCGTTACTGCCACGAGTTCCGACAAAGAGAGGGTTCTCGTGCGTGCATGCGCCCGAGCGCCGATCATTCCGACAACGTTACGCCCAACGATCCGAACGTCTGCATTGTCAGCACCAGAGTGTGCGCCTGATTCGACGTGGGCTTGGGGTGGTTCATCTTGTCGGCGGTGGCAGGGCGGCGTTCTTGGCTCATCGGGTGCGCGTCACTCTCATCTAATTCGGCCCGACTGCGATCGGCCTACTTTGCTCGGATGCGAATCGACGCACTCGACGCGATCGAACGTCGCCGCCAGGTCGAAACGCGCCGGCCGGAGGTGAACCCGAGGCTCGCAACACTGGCCGCGGACGTCATCTAGACGTCGCGGTGCCTGCCGGTGGCGCCGGCGTCGGCCGGTAACGCCCACAGATTCTTGCTCCGTTGCTCTCGGCTTTCGCGTCGTCGTGACTACAACGTGACTACAACTACGGGCCTGTTTGCCCAGGCGCGCCGATTCCACGTCAGTAAGCCCGCTGGCAGTGACCACTGTTGGCGAACCCTGGCGCGACCTGAAACCGACAGGAGCACACTCTTAATCCGCAGGTTGAGGGTTCGAGTCCCTCGGGGCGCACCCTTTCCGGCACACCCTCGACGCGCACCGGAGTCCTCCTGGTTCGTGAACGCGCGCCTGGGAGCGTTGGCAGCCGATCTGCCTTAGGTCCCACCCTCCAGCGAAGCAGGATACCGAAAGACGCAGCTTCGCTGAACATCTTGGACGCGCGTGAGGTAACTCTCGTTGGTCCGCCGAAGGCGTCCCAACTCGTCGTCTGGTCGCGCTTTACCAGTGACTGAGGGCCGCGTGTATCCACGCGCACCCCAAGTCCTGGTCACGCCCGGCGGAGGCTGCCAACCGTGACGACGGTGTGGTTTTCCGATTCATTCGATCGGCTGGTGTGCAATTGCCCGTGGTTCCCGTCCACCAAACAGCCAGCCTGTCAGGGCGGCGGCGAGGGGTATCCCGCCGAGGATCACGAGGAGGTTCACCACGGGAACGTTCCCGAGCGCTGAGATCCCGCCGTTGAACGAGTTCGTTCGGATGAAACCCAGCATCGCCACGTACCCCGCGATGGTCCCGAGGAGCGCGCCGAGGAACCCGAGCACCCCGGCGGTCGCGGCCGTGATCGTGCGCCTCGTCGTGCCGCTCGCCCCGGTCGCGGCGAGCGTTCTCAGGTCGCTCGCCGTCTCGCTTCTGATGAGACCGACACTCATCGCGAGAATCGCAAGCGCGAGCACGATCCCGGCCAGCGTCGCCAGGTCGACGACCTCCGTGCCCGACGGCATGCTGTTCTTGGTTTCGACCGACATACCCCACACTTTCGAGGCGAGGAGCCGGGCGTCCCTGATCTGCGCCGCGGTCGGCGAGCGCACGATTGTGATGAACCAGCCGGCGAGCGACGTTTGCAGCCCGAGCGAGCGGATGGCGTGTTCGGTGATGACGGTGTTCGGCGCCGATGTTCCCGAGGGAAGCCCACTCAGCTCTTCGATCCTCGGGTTCCACAGACACGAGCTCCTGGGACAGGGATTCGAATTCCGGCCAGGTTTCGGGGACGGCGGCGTCCATGTGAACTGCATCATCGAGATGCCCGACAGACCAGGTCGCGCAGAGAGGATCAAGGCGCTCGCGTCGACCTCGGATGACTTGATGCCGAACGCTTTGAGGAGTTGGGGCGTCGCCACGTAGATCGGGCCGTTCCAGTTCCGTCCGGACCCCGCGTGGTTCAGGTTCGCGTCCGTCTGCTCGAGCTCGATCACTGAGTTCGCCCCGAGCGCTCCTGCGATCTCGCGGACACGCTCAGTCAGAACTGCCATCGACGGCGGCTGCGGGGCGGTGCTAGACCCGTTTGGGCCGAACAGTTGCGTGCCGCCCGGTGGCGGCGCGTAGACGACAACCTGGTTGGATGCGAGGTTCGGGCCCGCGTAATCGAGGACGTTGCCGTACCGTGCAGCAGCGGCGACCGCGACGATCACCGCGATCAGCACGCTCATGCTGATGGCGGCGAGTGATGGTCCCGACCGGGCACGGTAGCGCGCGAGGTCTCGAAGCGCGAGGCGCGAGGCGATCGGCGCGTGGCCGCCGATGCTGGCGGCAAGGGAGAGGAAGAACGGCGCGAGCAGGATCACCCCGGGAATGAGCGCGACGAGCCCGCCGACGAGAAAAGGAACCTGCGGCTTCGCGCTGTTGGCCGTCGTGGAATACCCGAGCAACACGAAGGACACGACCAGCAGAAGGACGCCAGGAACCGCCGAGCGGTGAACCCTCTTCGGCTCGACGGGTCTGCCAGAAAGCGCCACGACGATCGGCACCTTCGCGATGCTCCGAGCCGGACGTCGTGCAGCGACGTACGCCGCGACGACGGCAAGGCCCATCGCCGGTCCGATCACGACCCATGGCAGCGAGAACGTCCCGATGACGTGGAAGGAGCTCGTCTCGAGCGCTGGTCGGTAGACGAGCCACGCGATGAAGCCCAGCAGCGCGCCGAATAGGGCGCCAGCGACGCCAACGACGGCACCGTTGGTCCGGACGACCGCTCGCACCTGCTTCTCGGTCGCGCCGATCGACGAAAGCATCCCGAGCGAGCGCAGGCGCCGCTGCGCCAGCACCGTGAATCCTCCCGCCGCGATGAGCGTGACCAGAAGCATCCCGATCACCGCGACCACCAGGATGATCGTTTCGGGATTGGCAGCGCCGATCGCCACCGACCCGACTTCCGCGACGTTCGGTCCGAGCTTCGAGGGGTTCACCCCGGGTGCATTGAACAGCAGATCGGTTTCGCTCGGGGTGCGCACCTGTCCGGGCACCAGGAGGGCGAAGCTGTCGAGGGTGTCTAGCGGGTCTTCGACGATGCCGACCACACGCCGCTGTGTCCCGCCCTCGGACCACAAACTCCCGATACGCACATTGAACGCGGAAGCGACGCCCTTCGTGAGGGCGACCTCACCTGCGCCAGTCGGGTAGTGCCCCGATAGGAGCGAGAGCATCGGGCTACTGAACGGCCCGTGCGAGCTCTCGGCTCGGAGCTGGTACGTGTCGACGGAACCGGGGATCGAGAGGGTCTCGTTCTCGATGACTTGCACGCGCCCGAAGCGGTGCTCGAGCGCCGCAACCTTCGCCGGAAGATGTGGAACGGCTCCCTGATAGGAGGCGAGGTCGTTCGCCGTCCCGAAGCCCAGGTTCGCCGGCGTGGGATTGTTCGTCGCCACCGCCGCGGCGACGAAGATCGCGCCCACTACGACGACGATCAGCGCCAGAACGAGGAGCTGCTGGCGCCATTCGCGCCGGAACAGCCGCCACGCCCAACGCATCACCGCGCGCCGAGCCGGCAGCGATCCAGTGCCCCCACCCCGAAGATCCAGGGCGGCGTCCGAAGCCGACGTCATGGCTGCGGTGCGCTCTGGACCAAGGACTCTGCGCTCGGCGGAGGATTCGTCTGGTCGACGATGCGACCGTCGCGCAGGAAGACAACCCGGTCTGCCCAGGAGGCGAGCTTGGCGTCGTGGGTCACGACCACCGCCGCGACGCCCCTCTTGCAGGCGGCGAGGAGCATCCGCATTACGCCCTCCCCGTTCGCCTGATCGAGCGCGCCCGACGGTTCGTCGGCAAGCAGGAGCTGGCGCCCACCGATGAGGGCCCGCGCGATCGCGACGCGTTGGCGCTCTCCGCCGGAAAGTTCGTCGGGATAACGAGACGCCCGGTCGGCGAGAGCAAGTTCCTCCAACACCGCCATTCCGGCCAGTCGTGCCTTCCTCGCGCTGACGCCGTCGAGCTCGAGCGGAAGGGAGACGTTCTCGACGGCGGTGAGGCCAGCGAGAAGGTTGAATTCTTGGAAGACGTAGCCGATCGTCCGTCGTCGGAGCCGTGCCTTGTCGTTGCGTGACAACCCCGACAGCGCGGCCCCGCCGACGAGCACCTCACCACTCGTCGGCTCCTCGAGGCTTCCGGCGATGGTGAGCAGCGTCGATTTGCCCGAGCCGCTCGGACCCATCACCGCGACGAGCGAGCTGGCCTCGACCGAGAGGTCGATGTCCGAGAGGGCGTGTACCTCGGTGGGACCTTGCCCGTAGACCTTGGAGACCTGGCGCAGCTCGAGGAAACTCATCGCCGCACCGCGAGTCTGCGCCGTAGCCGCGGCCTCGTCGCGGCAGGTCCCACGGGCTCGAGCGCGGCACGCTTCAAGCGTCCGTCGGCGGCATCGAGCCAGTGCACGACCGAGTCCAGCCGGAACAGCTCGGCGTCGACGACCAACGCCAGGTTCAGGTCGAACTCGCCCTCGTCCTCCTTGAGACTCGTCCACTGCTGCATCAGCTCGACGATGTAACGGCGGTGCAGCTGGATCACCTCGTGGACGTCGACACCGCGCAGGCGCGTCGACACCAAGACCTTGATCACCAGCTCGTCGCGGGGTGGTGCCGTCAGGTCCGGCGGGGTCCGCAGCCACTCGGCAAGTTCCTCTTCGCCCGCGTCCGTGATCCGGAAGCACTTCTGCGGGCCGGTGTCGTCGGTGTCGTCGGACTCGACGACTCCGTCGCGCTCCAGCCGTTGCAGCGTCGTGTACACCTGACCGACGTTGAGCGGCCAAACGTCACCCGTTCTCTCCTCGAACTCCTGACGGAGCTGCAGGCCGTACTTCGGACCTTCGCTCAAGAGTGCGAGGAGGGCATGTCGGACGCTCATGAGGTCACCTCGCTAGTTAGCATACTGCGTATATTACTGATTCCACCCCCCATCCGCAAGCCAGCTCTCCTCTTCCAGCGATGTGATCCGTCAACGACGTGGGCCGAGGGCGCCTCGCGATACCCGTGCGTGAGCCAGCCTTGACGTTCCTGGGTTCCCCCGTCACGCCGGTTCCATACCGTGGCGGCGCATCAGCTCGGTCTCTGCTGAGCGATCGGGCGGCCCTTCCCGATTCCAAAGCTCGTGCAGCTCCGCGAAATACCGATCAAGCGGAGGAGCGTGCAGCACGAGCAGCAGCGCTGGTTCGCCCGAGGTGTTGCCAAATGTGTGCCCCAGACCGCCGGGCACCAGGACCCACCATCCTCGCGAGCCGATACGCGTTTCACCGTCGACGAGGAAGGTGACCTCACCTTCCAAGACGTAGTACGCCTCGTCGCACGCCAGGTGTCGATGCGCCGGTGGCATCCGTCCACCGGGCGGAAGCGTCCTCTCCATCAGGGAGAAGTGGCCACCGCCCATGGAACCGAGAGCCTTGAACGTCATCCGGTTCCCGCGTGCCACACATACCGTTCCCTGTCCCGGTCCCAGCAGGATCGGCCGCGGTCGGTTCTTCTCGCCCACGCCTGACACCCCTTCTCGCCCGGAACGCCGCGCGCTCAGGCCCCGTATCCGGCGGGACCGGCGAACGCCTCCACGCCGCTCGCCCCCCCTACCAGCCGCGCTCCGCCGGGATCCGTTGTCCCGCGGTGTCGCTGCCACACTGCGCCGACCCTACCGTCGGCGTTCGCCGCGCCGGCCGCCCACTCGGCCCCGCATCGGGGCAAGATGGTCCCGTGTCCGAGCTGCGCGAACTCGTCGCGGGTGCCGTCCTCCTCGTCGCCCTGGTGTTCTGCGCGACGCACGTCCTCGTCCTCGTCCTCGTCCGCCGACGCCGCTACGCCGACGCCGTGCGCGGCTAGCGCGGGGTTTCGTCCGCCGCGAACCGAGAGGCCCGCACCGCGACGACGTCGTCGGCGATCTTCTGCCTCAGCTCCTCGACTGAATCGAACCGGAGCTGGCCGCGGATGAACTCGTCGATGTGGACGATCAAACGCTCGCCGTACAGGTCGCCGTCGAAGTCCAACAGGTGGGCCTCGACGACGAGCAGACCCTCGTCGTCGTAGTAGGTCGGTCGACGGCCGACGGAGATCGCCGAGGCATGCCGTGTCCCGTCGGCGCGAATCACATACCCGGCGTACACACCGTCCTCGGGGCAACCCTTGCCCTCCCCCGGTGTGAGATTCGCGGTCGGGAATCCGAGCTCGCGTCCGCGGTGGTCCCCTTCGACCACGATCCCCTCGACGACCGCCACGCCGCCGACGCTACCAATCCCCTCGCGGGCGCCTCTTCACCTGCCCGATGCATGCTGGTGCGGCTCTCGACCGGAGGGGACGACCCGGAGTCCGTCCTCGGCCGCCCGGCGGGAACTAAGCCGCCCCGAAGAGCCCGCCAGGACCAACCCGCACAGGCGCCCCTGATGACCGCGAGCCCCGTGACGTGCGCGACCGGGCGTCCTTTCGCGAGTGGACCTCTACCGCCTCACCGACGTCTGTGGGTGGAGCAGCTACGAGCAGCCCGGTGTCGACCCGTGCTGGCGGAGGTACGAAGGCAGCAGCGGGCGAATCGAGCTTCCGCCGATCCAGAGCAGGAACGTCGTCGGACAGCGCGCCGCCGCGAGCCTGCGCTGGGACATGCTCGACGGAAGGCGCCGCGACCGGCGTCTCACCGCGTTTCGCACGGCACTGGATCGCCACGACCCCACCGGATACCCCACGAGATTGCGGTACGGGCGGAGGCCAGGTGCGGGGCCCGCGGCGAGACCGCCGACTGAACGCGACGGCGATCATCCTTCCGGCTCGCCCCGCAACACAGCATGTCGCCTCGATCGCGAGGCGCGCCGCCCTCGGCCGCCTGGGCCGGGGAGTCGGCCCTGCGTGAGCCGTCCGCGGCGGCCTGGCGTGACCATGACAGTTCGATTTCAGTTCCGTTGCGCGACTAGCTACAGTCTCGCCAACGCAGTCCGGGATCGCTCGACTTCGTGTCAAAGGGGGAATTCATGCATCGGAAAATCATCAGGATTGGCGTTCCGCTCGTCGCGGTCGCGCTGACACTCGGCACGTTCGGAGGAGTGGCGACTGCGAGCACTTCGCATTCGTCCGATCCGACGTACACCATCGCGTATGAAGGTCCGCTTTCCGGCGGCAACGCCCAGCTCGGACTCAACATGAAGTACGCCGTCGAGCTCGCGATCAGATGGGCGAACCAGGGCAAGACGTTCGGCAAACTGCCCTTCAAACTCCAGTACACCGAGCAGGACGACCAGGGATCGGCCACCCAGTCACCGACGGCCGCTGAGGCGCTCGTCACCAACTCCTCGGTGGTCGCCGTCGTCGGTCCGGCATTCTCCGGCGCGACCAAGGCAGCCGAGCCGATCTTCTCGGCAGCGGATCTCGCGACGGTCAGCCCGTCGGCGACAAACCCGCAGCTCGCCGACGAGGGATGGAACAACTTCTTCCGCGTCGTCGCTGACGACAACGCGCAGGGACCTTATGACGCTGACTACATCGCCAAGGCCCTGAAGTTGAAGTCCATCTACACCGTCGACGACGCGAGCTCGTACGGGTCCGGCCTCGTCGGAGCGCTCGACACTCGCCTCACGCACGACGGCGTGAAGTTCACCCATCAGACCGCCCCCGGGACCACCCAGTGCCAGGCCGGCACCGGCAACGTCCAGGAGTACGGTGCCCTGGCCTCACAGGTCGTCTCCAGCAAGGCCCCGTTGCTGTTCTACGGCGGCTACTACTGCGACTTTGCCCTATTCGCCAAGGCGCTGCGCGCCGCGGGTTACAAGGGCCAGCTCATGTCCGACGACGGCAGCCTCGACCCGCACTACGTCAGCGAGGCGACTGCGGGCATCGCCAACAACACCCTGGTCACGTGCGCGTGCGCGGCCCTGCAGAAAAACGTCGAGGACAACTCCTTCGGCACGGCGTTCAAGCAGCTCGCCGGCTTCGCGAGCGGGACCTACACCCCCGAGGCGTTTGACGCGACGAACGTCATCATCTCGGTCATGAAGTCGATCGGGCCGCATGTCACCCGCGCGGCGATCGTCAAGGCCCTGCACAAGACGACGTACCTCGGCATCACGAAGACGATCAAGTTCGAGAAGAACGGCAACGTCTCAGGAAAGACGATCTACGTCTACAAGGTTGAGAAAGGCAAGATCGTCGAGCTCGGCTCGACCCTCTCGCTCATAAAGTCGTCCTAACCTTCGCCTCTTCCACGGCCGGGGCACCCGCGTGATGCGGGATCCCCGGCCGCGGAGGACGGCATTGGCCCGGCGGAGAACCACTCGATGTGCTTCACGCAGAACTTCTGGAGCTTCCTCATTGGTGGCATTGCCAACGGGTTCCTCTATGCGCTGATCGCACTCGGTTACACGCTGGTCTACGGCGTGCTGCAGCTCATCAACTTCGCCCACAGCGAGGTTTTCATGAGCGGGGGCTTCGCCGGCTACTTCGTCCTCAACGCGGTGATCGGCAACTCCCATCCGAGCGGGGTCGACTCGGTCCTGCTTGTCATCTTGGGCACCGCAGCCGGTGCCGTCGGCGGCGCCGCGATCGCCTATCTGCTCGAGCGCGTCGCCTATCGTCCCCTCCGCCGGAGAAAGGCGCCCCGCCTCGCCTTCCTCATCAGCGCGATCGGCGCGTCGTACTTCCTGTACAACCTCGCGGGGAAGGAATTCGGTCGCAACGCGGTCTCGATGCCCGCCGCGTACACGAATGGCACCGTCTTCACCGTCTTCGGCGCTCAGGTTCAGACCTACTACGTCGTGATCGCGATCGCGGCGATGATCATGCTCGTCGTCCTCGACCGCATCGTCGCCACCACCCGGCTCGGTCGTGGGATCCGCGCCGTCGCCCAGGACGCCGAGACGGCGAGCCTCATGGGCGTGAACATCGATCGCGTCATCGCCCAGACCTTCATCCTCGGGGGAATCCTCGGGGGCGCCGCGGGGTTCCTTTTCGGTATCTCCTCCGGCGTCATCTACACGATGGGCTTCACCCCAGCCCTCAAGGCCTTCACCGCGGCCGTCCTGGGCGGCATCGGCAACATCCGGGGCGCGATGCTCGGCGGACTGCTCCTCGGCATCTTCGAGAACCTCGGCGTCACCTGCGCCCCGACCGAGTGGCGTGACGTCATCGCCTTCGGGATCCTCGTGCTCGTCCTCATCATCCGGCCGACGGGCATCCTCGGCGAGCGACTCGGACGGTCGGCATGAGCGCCTTCGCCGCGACCGCCGTCTCCCGGGTCCGATTGGTCAGACAGAACGTCGAGATCCGGCGCCTGTTTGCCTGCGTGTTCGGCATGCTCGTGCTCGCGCTCATGACCGGACCCTCGGGGAGCAACACCGCGCCCGTGTCCGGTTTCACCGGATCGCTGTTCCATCCGCGCGTCCTCGTCTTTCTCGCACTCGGCGTCGGCCTCTGGGCGGTCCTCACCGCCCAGCACCGTTGGGGCGAGGTGATCAGGCGCACGAGCAACAATGTCATGACGCTGCCGAGGCGTGTGATGCCGGACCGGCGCGTGCGACTCTTCGTCTACGCCGTCGCGCTGGCGATAGCGATCATTCTTCCGTTGCACGTCAACGCCTTCTGGCAGGACGTCCTCGTGGACCAGATCGGCATCTACGTCCTGCTCGCGATCGGCCTGAACGTCGTCGTCGGCTACGCGGGCCTCCTTGACCTCGGCTACATCGCCTTCTACGCGATCGGCGCCTACTCGACCGCGTTCTGGACCGGCGCGCTCCCCGTCCATCCGCCGATGGTTGTCAATGCGTTCTGGGCCATCCCGTTCGCGATCGCCACCGCGATGCTCGCCGGCGTCCTCATCGGCGCGCCGACGCTGCGTCTCCGAGGCGACTACCTCGCGATCGTGACGCTCGGATTCGGCGAGATCATCCAAATCGTCGCGACCAACCTGCAGGGGGTGACCGGCGGCGCCCAAGGAGTGATCGGAATCCCCCATCCATCGGTCAACCTGCTCCACGTCCATTACTCGTGGCTGATCGACCCGCTTCCCTACTACTACCTGCTCCTCGCGTTTGTCGTCCTCGCGCTGATCGCCTACTCCTTCCTCGAGCATTCGCGGGTGGGGCGCGCCTGGACGGCGATCCGGGAGGACGAAGTCGCCGCCGAGTCGACTGGGATCAACGTGCTGAAGTACAAGATCCTGGCCTTCGCCATCGGGGCGTCGACCTCGGGCTTCGCGGGAATGCTCGAGGCCAGCAAGATCTCGTTCATCGAGCCCGGTGACTTCACGGTCCAGCTCTCCATCCTCATCCTCGTCCTCGTCATCTTCGGCGGGATGGGATCCTTGCTCGGCGCCGTCCTCGGGGCCGCCGTGCTCCAGTGGTTCCCCTGGTACCTGCGGGAGCACCCGTTGTTCGGGTTCCAGGATCAGGATCTTTTCATCTACCTCGGCGCGATCCTGGTGATCATGATGATCTTCCGGCCCGAGGGGATGATCCCGTCACGAAGACGAAAGCGCGAGATCGGCCTCTCTGAGCACGGTGTCGGCACGGCCGACGCGATGAGCGGATCCTCGAGCGAGATCTCGTGACGACGACCGCCGACGCCCCGGTCGCGACCGTCTCCGGCGACATCATCGTCGAGGTCGACAACATCTCGTTGAGCTTCGGCGGGGTGAAGAGCCTCGTCGACGTGACGCTCAACCAGGCCCGGGGTGAACTACTTTCCGTCATCGGCCCGAACGGAGCCGGCAAGACGTGTCTTTTCAACTGCCTCACCGGCGTCTACCACCCGCAGGCGGGCTCCATCAACTTCTACGCCGACGAGGGCCGCGCCACCCAAATCGTCGGCCGCAAACCGCACCGCGTGAACCGCCTCGGGATCGCGCGGACGTTTCAGACGAGCAGGCTCTTCAACGCTCTCACCGCGTTCGAGAACGTGAAGATCGGGGTCGAATCGCGCCAGCACACCGGGCCCGTCGGGGCGATGCTGCGCCTCCCCCGCACGAGAAAGGAAGAGCGTGAGGGCGACGCGCGTGCGGCGCACCTCCTCGATTTCGTCGGCCTTCGCTCGCGGGCGAACGAACTCGCCAGCGCTCTCCCGTACGGGGCACGACGGCGCCTGGAGATCGCCCGTGCCCTCGGGACGAGCCCGCACCTCCTCCTCCTCGATGAACCGGCCGCCGGGACGAACCCGGCGGAGAAGATCGAGCTCGCCACGCTCATCCGTCGTGTGAACAACGAGCTCGGGGTCACCGTGCTCCTGATCGAGCACGACATGGGCCTCGTCATGTCGCTCGCCGAACGGATCATCGTCCTCAACTTCGGCCGGGTGATCGCCTCGGGCACGCCGTCCGAGGTGCAGCACAATCCCGACGTCATCGAGGCCTACCTCGGCGCGCCGGCGGACGAAGAGGATGACCACCACGTCCCGCCCGACGCCCCCGACGACCGGGCCGAGTAGCCGTGCTGCTCGAGCTCGACCACGTCGAGGTCCGCTACGGACCCATCAGGGCGCTGCGCGCGGTCAGCCTCAAGGTCGACCCGGGCGAGATCGTCGCCCTGCTCGGCGCCAACGGCGCCGGCAAGTCGACGACCCTGCGGACGATCTCGGGGCTCATCCACCCGAACGCCGGGACCGTCGTGTTCGACGGCACGCCGATCCAACGCATGCCGAGCCACGACATCGTGGAGCTCGGCGTCGGACACGTTCCGGAGGGGCGCCGCATCTTCCCGATGATGACGGTGCTGGAGAACCTCGAGATGGGCGCCTACCTCCACCGGGGGGACGTCTCGAAGAACCTCGAGCGCGTCTACGCCCTCTTCCCTGTCCTCGCCGAGCGCCGCAGACAGGACGGCGGAACGCTGTCGGGGGGCGAGCAGCAGATGCTCGCGATCGCGCGCTCCCTGATGAGCAGCCCGCGTCTCCTGCTTTTCGACGAGCCCTCGATGGGGCTCGCGCCGATGTTCGTCAAGACGATCTTCCAGATCATCCGGGAGATCCGCGACGCGGGCACGACGATCCTCCTCGTCGAGCAGAACGCCTCCCAGGCACTCCACCTCGCGGACCGGGCCTACGTCCTCGAGAACGGCTCGATCGTCATGTCGGACCGGGCCGACGTCCTGCTCCAGGACCCGCGCGTCCGCGCCGCCTATCTCGGCGAGGGCGCGGCGTAGGCGAGCGGCGGACCGGACCGACGAGGGCGGACGCGGCGGTCGCGCACCGATGACGGAACCGCGTCGTGCCGACTGTGCGGCCCGGGACGAGTTGGACGCCCTCGCCCCGCTCCGTGACTTCTTCGATCTTCCCGAAGGCCTCATCTACCTCGACGGCAACTCGCTCGGGCCGCTCCCACGACCGGCGATCGCCAGCGTGAAACGGACGCTCCGGACCGAATGGGGCCAAGGACTCATCGGCAGCTGGGACTCGGCCGGTTGGTGGGACAAGCCCCTGGCGCTCGGCGCGCGCATCGCCCCACTTATCGGGGCGCGACCCGAGGAGGTCATCGTCGGGGACTCAACCTCGGTCAACACCTTCAAGGTCGTCATCGCGGCGCTGCGGATGCAGCCTGACCGGCGGGTGGTCGTCACCGACCGTGACAACTTCCCGACCGATCTCTACATCATCGACAGTGCCGCCGAGCTGGCGGGCGACTACTCCGTCCGCCGTGTCGAGACCCCCGACGACCTCGCTGGCGCGATCGATCGATCCGTCGCGCTCGTCGCACTCACGCACGTCGACTACCGCAGCGCCCGCCTGCTCCCGATGAATGAGGTCACGCGGACGGCGCACGACAACGGTGCCGTCATGATCTGGGACCTCTCACACAGCGTCGGTGCGGTCCCGCTCGCCGTCGACGCCTGCGACGTCGATTTCGCGGTCGGGTGCACCTACAAATTCCTGAACGGCGGGCCCGGTTCTCCGGCGTTCGTGTTCGCGGCGGCCCGACTCCACGACGCCGCACGTCAGCCGCTCGCCGGCTGGCACGGCCACGCGCGGCCCTTCGCGCTCGAACCCGGCTACGAGCCGGCGCCGGGCATCCGGCGGTTCGCCTGCGGCACCCCACCGATCCTTTCGTACGCGTCGCTCGAGGGCAGTCTCGAGATCTGGGAGCACGTCGAGCCCGCGGAGCTCTTCGCCAAGGGCCAGGAGCTCTGCGACCTTCTCATCGAGCTCCTCGATCCGTATTTCGTCCCCGGGCAGTTCGAGCTCGTCTCGCCCCGCGAGTCGCGTCTCCGCGGCAGCCAGGTCGCGCTGCGTCATCCTCAAGCGCGCTCGCTCCTCGCGGCCCTCGCGGGACGCGGCGTGATCGGTGACTACCGCGAGCCGGACCTCGTCCGCCTCGGCATCGCGCCGTTGTATCTGCGCTTCGTCGATATCTGGGACGCAGCCGACGCGATCCGCGACACCCTGTCCGCGGGTCCCGTCGAGTGACGCGGCTGACCCCGGCCGGGCGCGCAGCCGCCGCGGGCTGACACGCCCGACGGCACGTCAGGCGAGCGGTTCGAAGCGCGCCGTGAAGTGTCGAAGCTGCCTGGGTTCGGCCACGATCCGGAACCCAGGAAGGTCCTCGGCGCGCGCCTGGACCGACTGGCACACCTCGATGACGTAGTCCATGTGGCTCTGGGTGTAGGTCCGACGTGGGATGGCGAGCCGCACGAGGTCCATCGTCGCGGGCTTCTCCGATCCGTCCGGCTGCCGGCCGAACATGACGGTGCCGATCTCCGAGGTGCGCACGCCACCAGCCTCGTAGAGGGCGACTGCGAGCGCCTGCCCGGGATACTCGAGCGGCGGGATGTGGGCGAGCATCGCCCGGGCGTCGATGTAAACGGCGTGACCGCCGATCGGCAGGACGACGGGAATACCGGCGTGATCGAGCGCCTCGCCGAGGTACGCCGTCGAGCGGATCCGGTACTGCAGGTAGTCGTGCGAGACCGCCTCCTTGAGGCCTTGCGCGATCGCCTCCAGGTCGCGTCCCGCGAGGCCGCCGTAGGTGGGGAACCCCTCGGTCAAGATGAGCAGGTTCCGCGCTGCCTCGGCGAGGGCGTCGTCGTTGCAGGCGAGCCAACCCCCGATGTTGCAGAGCGGATCCTTCTTCGCGCTCATGGTCATCCCGTCGGCGAGACTCGCCATCTCGCGGACGATGTCGGCGACCTCCCGCTCCCCCTGCCCGGGTTCGCGGGTACGGATGAACCAGGCGTTCTCGGCAAAGCGACAGGCGTCGAGGAACAGCGCCACCCCGTGCACGTCGCAGACCGCCCGCACGGCGTGCAGGTTCTCCAGGCTAACCGGTTGTCCGCCACCCGAGTTGTTCGTCACGGTCACCATGACGACGGGGACGTGCGCCTTGCCGTGGCTCGCCAGCAACGCGTCGAGCGCCGCGACGTCGACGTTCCCCTTGAACGGGTGGAGCGCCCTCGGGTCACGTCCCTCCGCGATGACGAGATCGACCGCCTCGGCCCCGGTGAACTCGATGTTCGCCCGCGTCGTGTCGAAGTGCGTGTTGCTCGGGATGACCCGTCCGGGACCGCCGACGACCGTGAAGAGGATCTTCTCCGCGGCGCGGCCCTGGTGCGTCGGTATGACGTGACGGAAGGGGAACAACTCGGTGACGGCGCGCTGAAAGATCTGCCAGGACGGGGATCCCGCGTAGGACTCGTCACCGTGCTGGATCGCCGACCACTGGTCACGGCTCATCGCGCCGGTGCCGGAGTCGGTCAGCAGATCAATGAGGACGTCCGAAGAGGCGATGTTGAAGAGGTTGTAACCCGCGGCACGGATGGCCTCGGCGCGGTATTCGCGCGTCGTCATGGCGAGCGGTTCGACGGCGTGGATCCGGAACGGCTCGATCACGGTCCGGAACGGCTGAGGCGGCATTCCCATCGCATCTCCTATGTCAGGCCGATGACGTGCAAGGCGGCGGTTCGCGCCACGACTCTAGGATCCGGCGGCACCGGCGACACACCGGCAGCCGCCCGCCAACTAAGGGGACGTCGACCCGCCCCGGACGTTGGTCACGACTCGCCGCTCGACCGCTCACAGGCGGCCACGAGGACCCTCGATCACCGGATCGTCCCGACGACGCAGCTCAGGGCCGGGCGCGTCGGACGCCAGTGGGCGTGATCGGTGGCCCCGGCGGGTGGGGCCTCGCTAACCGCGGGCTACGAGCAGCCGCTCGTCGCCCCGCAGCTCGGGCAGGCGTAGCAGGAGCCGGCTCGTTGCATGACGTTGCCGCAGGAGTAGCAGAAGGGCGCGTCGCGGTTCTCGAGCGACATCTGGTGGGCCACGGCGAGGCTATCGCCGCCCTCGCCGAACCGCTCCTGCTCGCGCTTGGCAGCGTCGGCGAGCTCGATGTCCTCCAGCCCGGGCAGCGTCGGTTGCTTGCGCTCCCCCGTCGACAGGATGCCGAGCTCGACTCGCTCGTCGTACGGCAGGTAGTCGAGGGCGAGGCGCCGGAAGATGAAGTCGACGAGGCTCGAGGCGATCCGCAGGTCCGGGTCGTCCGTGATCCCGGCGGGTTCGAAGCGCAGGTTCGTGTACTTCCGGACGAACGTGGCCAGCGGGACCCCGTGCTGGAGCCCGAGGCTGACGGCGATCGCGAAGGCGTCCATCACGCCGGACAGCGTCGAGCCCTGCTTCGACACCTTCAGGAAGACCTCGCCGGGGCGCCCGTCCTCGTATTGGCCCACCGTCACGTACCCGTCGCAGTCGGCGACGCGGAAGGCGAACGTGTAGGAACGGCGACGGCGCGGCAGGCGCGTCCGCGTCGTCGCGCCGGGCGCCGTCACGCGTCCGGCGAGGGCGTCCTCCAGCTCGGAGATGCGGGCGTGCAGCTCGCCCAGACCCGCCCCCTCGCCGGATGCACCCGCCTCCGCGAGCTTCGTCGTCGAGAGGGGTTGCGCGACCTTGCAGTTGTCGCGGTAGATGGCCACGGCCTTGAGACCCATCTTCCAGGCGTCGATGTGCAGCTGCTCGACGTCGGCGACCGTCACGTCCTCCGGCATATTCACCGTCTTCGAAATCGCGCCCGAGATGAACGGCTGCACCGACGCCATCATCTTCACGTGGCCGAGGTACTGGATGACGTTGTCCCCCATCGAGCAGGCGAACACCGGCAGGTGCTCGGCCTTCAGGTAGGGCGCGCCGAGAATCGACTTGTGCTCGTCGATGTAGTCGGTGATCTCCACGGTCTCGGCGTCGGTGTAGCCGAGACGGCGCAGCGCGCGGGCCACGGTCTGGTTGACGATCGACATCGTGCCCCCGCCAACGAGCTTCTTCGTCTTCACCAACCCGAGGTCCGGCTCGATGCCGGTCGTGTCGCAGTCCATGAGGAACGAGATCGTCCCGGTCGGCGCGAGCACGGTCGCCTGGGAGTTCCGGACCCCGTGGATGTCACCAAGCGAGACTGCCTCGTTCCAGGCTTCCTGTGCCGCGCTCATCAGCGAGATGGGAACGAGCGAGGCGTCGATCGCGTCGAGCGCGTCGCGGTGCATCCGCAGGACGTTGCGCATCGGCTCGGCGTTCTCGTGGAAACCCGCGAACGGCCCCATTCGGGAAGCGATCCTCGCCGAGGTCGCGTAGGCGCAACCGGTCATGAGCGCCGTGACCGCCGCCGAGACGGCGCGGGCCTCGGCCGAGTCGTACGGCAGGCCGAGCGCCATCAGCATCGCGCCCAGGTTCGCGTAGCCGAGGCCGATCTCCCGGAACCGCCGCGTCGTCTCGGCGATCTTCTCCGTCGGGTAGTCGGCGTTGCCGACGAGGATCTCCTGCGCGGTGAAAACGACCTCGACCGCCGCCCGGAAACCCTTCGTGTCGAGCGAGCCGTCGGGGCCGAGGAACTGGAGGAGATTGACGCTCGCCAGGTTGCACGCCGAGTTGTCGAGGTGCACGTACTCGCTGCACGGGTTCGAGGCGTTGATCCGGCCGGTGTTCGGCGCCGTGTGCCAGCGGTTGATCGTTGTGTCGAACTGCAGACCCGGATCGGCGCACTCCCAGGCGGCCTGGGCGATCTCGTGGAAGAGCTCCCGGGCCCGTACCGTCTCGATGGTCGCGTGGCTGGTGCGCGCGACGAGGTCCCAGCCGGCATCCTCGAGCACGGCAGCCATGAACTCGTCGCTCACGCGGACCGAGTTGTTGGCGTTCTGGTACTGGACCGAGTGACTGTCCTCGCCGTCGAGGTCCATGTCGAAACCGGCCGCCGCGAGGGCGCGGGCCTTGCGTTCCTCGCGGGCCTTGCACCAGATGAACTCGCGGATGTCGGGGTGGTCGACGTCGAGGATGACCATCTTCGCCGCCCGCCGCGTCTTGCCCCCCGACTTGATGGTCCCGGCCGAGGCGTCGGCGCCACGCATGAAGCTGACCGGACCCGATGCCGTGCCGCCGCCGGCGAGGAGCTCGCGGGAGCTACGGATCTTGGAGAGGTTCACCCCGGAGCCCGACCCCCCTTTGAAGATCGTCCCCTCCTCCACGTACCAGTTGAGGATCGAGGGCATCGAGTCCTCGACGGCGAGGATGAAACAGGCCGACGCCTGCTGGGGCACGCCAGCCACGCCGATGTTGAACCAGACCGGTGAGTTGAAAGAGGCCTTCTGGGTGACGATCAGGTACTTCAGCTCGTCGCTGAACGCGGACGCCTCGACGTCGTCGGCGAAGTACCCGTCGCGCAGCCCCCACGCTGAGATGGTGTCGACGACCCGGTCGACCACCTGGCGAAGCGAGTTCTCGCGCTCCGGCGAACCCAGTGGTCCGCGGAAGTACTTCTGGGCGAGGATGTTCGTCGCGTTCATCGACCAGCTCTTCGGGACCTCCACGCCAAGCTGCTCGAAAGCCACCTCGCCGGTCCGGTAGTCCGAGATGAGCGAGTCGCGCCGTTCCCACTCGACCGTGTCGTAGGGATGCCGGCCGGCCTGCGTGAAGTGACGCCGGACGCCGATGTCGACCTGCTCATCTGCTACCGCCATCGTCCCGCTCCCCCTCTGCGTCCCCTGCGCCGCGCAGGTTGCCTGCCTTGCCCGCGACCTGCTGCTTCCGATTCCCCGACGCCCTCAAACCACAACATGTAGTAGCGCATCGCCTCGGTACCACTAGATGAGGAGATAAGTACAGCACCGTAGTTACAGTGCTGTCAATGACTGATTCTGCCGAGCTTGGCGTTCGGCAAGGGCCCAACGGGTGAGCAGGGGCGCTTGCCACCGCCCCGATCCCCCGCGCCCCGACCACTCCGACCCTACCGGACGCCTCCCACAGTCGCGACCCGGCTCACCATCCGAGCGTGATGCCCGCCGCGCGCGCCGCCGCGACGACCGGTCCGACCGAGCCGGGCCACCCCACGACCGCCCAGGTCGCGCCGGCCCGCTCGAGTCCGCCCAACTGGGCGGCCGCCGCCCGGGCGCCGCGGGCCAGCACCCCGCCCCAGCAGACCGCGCCTGCCCGACCGACCTCGGCCACCTGCTCCGCCCCCGACCCGAAGACGTTGATCGTCGCCCCGATCTCGCGGGCGACGGCGTTCGTCGCCTCCGAGCCGGCGCCGACCCACACGGGCAGGCCCACGGCCACAAGCGCCACCCCTACCGCCCCGAGGGCCCGTCGGCGCGCGGCCGCGTCCGCCGGGACAATTCCGTAGGCGAGGTGCTCGGCCGTGCTGCGCCGGTCGCCGGTCCCGATCCCGGCGATTACGCGGCGGCCGCTCAGCGCAGACAGCGTGCGGAACTCGCTCACCAGCGCCTCGTCGGGAACGAGGCCGATCCGTGCCACGAGCGTGCCGAGAAACACCCGCGACGTCTCCGCCGCGATGAGACCGAGGAGCGGGAAAGGGGCTATCGCCGGCCGCCCCGGGGCGCCCGGCGGCCAGAGATGGTCGTAGGCGAAGACGCCATGGATACCCGCCCCCTCGGCCGCGCCGGCACAAGATCGAGCCGCATCAGCATCAGCGTCGAACGAGGGCAGGATGACGCCGATACGCATGGGCGGACCCGGCGTACCCCTCAAGATCCGCTTTCGACCCGAGCTTTCAGGTCGCGCACCGCCGCGTGCAGGATGTGACCCTCGGCACGTCGCTTCACGAAACCGGGAATCGGCACCCGCAACTCGACCGAGAGCTCGTAACGCACCTCGGTCGTCCCGTCCGGACCGGCGTGGAACTCATAGCGCCCATCGAGGCGGTTGGTGAGGTCGCCGTCCTTCTGGGTCCACGCCACAGCGAGCGGCGCCTCCCCGTAGTCGTAGCTGAGCACGTAGGTCGTGCTCCGGCCGAACGCCCCGGCGCGGAAGCCCACGGTCGACGGCCGTCCCTCGGCGTCACGCGAGAGGACGCGAACCTCCTTCACGTCGGCGACCCATTCTGGGTACCGTTCGAAGTCGGCTACGACCGCGAAGCAGCGCTCCGGCGTGCCCGCGATCGTCATCACCTGGGCCGTGTGTTCCACGGTCCGCTCCTTTCAGCCGCCCCGAGCGCTCTTCCCAGCCTCTCACGGCGGCCAACGCTTGTGTAGCAGGCCGCCCGGGCCCGCGCGTCGATCCTCAGCGCTCGGCTGCCCGCAGTGCCGCGTCGAGCCGGGCCGCCAGCCCGTCGTAGTCGAATTCGGCGACTGCACGTCGTCGCGCCGAGGCGCCGAGGCGGTGCCGCAGCTCCTCGTCGTCGAGCAGGCTCGCCAGCGCTTTCGTCGCGACCACGGCGTCGCCGGGTCGGTCGACGATGAGCCCGGTGACGCCGTCGACCACAGCCTCGTGCGAGCCGCCGCTCCGCCCGGCGACCTGCGGCACGCCGGCGGCGGCCGCCTCGAGGAAGACGATGCCGAATCCCTCCTGCTCCAGCCCACCCCAGCGTGTGCGGCAAAGCATCGCCGCGACGTCCGCCGCGCCGACCAGGCCCGGCAGGTCACCATCGCTTACCGGACCCAGGAACCGGACCGGCGCGCCGAGACGCTTCGCCAGCGACTCCAGCCGCCGGGCGTCGCGGCCAGCCCCGACGATCGCCGTCGTGAGGTCAGGACGATCATGCCCGAGTTCCGCCGACGCCTCGATCAGCACGTCAAAGCCCTTGCGGGGCACGAGGCGACTCACCGCCACGACGAGGCGACCGCGCTCGGAGAACCCGAACCGCCGCCGGACGGCGGCGACCTCCTCGCGATCGAGGGGGTGGAAGCGACCGACGTCGACGCCTGGGGGGACGATCACCACTTCAGGCAGGTCCCCCTCGGCGCAGCGACGCGCCTCGCCGGCCGCGTAGCCGCCCGCCGCGATCACGAGATCGGCGCCGACGAGCACCCGTCGGAGCAGGCGCGACGTCACCGGCAGGCGCCCCGCCACGGTCACCTCGGATCCGTGGAGGACGACCGCGTACGGGATGCCGAGCTGCGGTCCGACGAGGCCGACTGGCAATGCCGGGTCGAGCACGACGAGCGATGCACCGCGTGCCGCCGCCACGGCCCGGATACGCGCCGCCAGTCGTCGTGTCGGCCAGAGCATCCGGACCCCGAGCCGTTCGATCTCGTGCGGCGCGGCCGCGTCGAACGCGCGCGCTCCCGGCTGGTCGATCGTCAGCACCAAGGTGCGCTCCGACGGCAGCCGCCGCCAGAGTTCCCACAGGTACGACTGGATGCCGCCGATCTTCGGCGGGTAGTCGTTCGTAACGAGCAGGTGCGTCACCGAACGTTCGCCTCCGGAACCCGGGCGGCCGTCCGGCGGGCTGGCTCAGCCAGCCCGCTTCTCGTGCCGGAGACCGGGGAGCAATCCCGCCCGCTCGAAGAGCCGGACGGCCCGGACCTCGGCCGCGTCGATGACGATCGCGTCGGAGGCGTCGCGCCCGAGCAGGAAGCTGACGACGCAGTTGTCACAGGCCGACGACCCCTCGTTGCTGCACGTGTCGCAGCTGATCGTGAGCGTGCCCCTCGCCATCGCCACTCCCCGGGCCATCTTGGTGCCTCGCACCGAATCCGTCCGAAATCATGATGGTCCGGGGGTGTATCAGACCGGTGCCGCCGTCTCGTGCGGTGCCGGCTCCGCCCCGAACCCTTCGGGTACCGCTTCGTCCTCGATGACCTCGATCGAACTCGTCTTCCCGCACCAACGGCACATCACCGATTCCACCACGTCGGCGAGGACCTCCTCCTCGTCGATCGAGCGCTCGCCGCCCAGTGTGAAATGCCAGAAGGCCCGCGTCCGACGCGACGAGACGACATCGAAGCGCGTCCGGTTGCCGCAACCCGCACAGCGGAAGCGCGTCGACACGCTGCGAAGCTAGCGCGCCCAGCGCCGGGACCGGCAAACGGCACCGGCGCCGCTACGGCCGGCCGGCCGGCGGCGACCCCGCCAGGTACGTCTCGAGCATCCCGGCGAGCTGGCGCAGCGCCCTCCCCCGGTGCGATATCTCATGCTTGTCCACGGCGTCCATCTCCGCCAGCGTCCGGCCGTCGCCACCGTCGGGAACGAAGACGGCGTCGTAGCCGAAACCCCCCCGGCCGACGGGGGCGGCGGCGACCGATCCCTCGAGGATCCCCGTCGCGACCAGTTCGGTCCCATCGGCGAGCGCCGCGAGGGCGACGGTGCGAAACCGCGCACGGCGATCGTCGAGACCGACCAGCGCCCCGAGCAGCTTGGCGACGTTGTTCGCCGCGATCCCCTCGGGGCCCGCGTACCGCGCGGCACGCACGCCCGGCTCCCCGCCGAGAGCGTCCACCTCCAGGCCGGTGTCGTCGGCCAGAGCGCTCAGCCCCGTCGCCAAACGCACCGCGTGTGCCTTCAGCCGGGCGTTGTCCTCGAGGGTGACTCCGTCCTCCTCGACGGCCGGCAGGTTGGCCGGCCGTGCAAGCAGTTCAACCCCATCCCCGACGACTGCCCGCAGGATCTCCCGCATCTCCCGCGCCTTGTCGGGATTAGCCGAGGCCAGGACGAGCCGCAGCGCGGCTTGCGGCGCCCTCACCCAGCGACTCGGGGGGCCGGCGGCGTCGCCAGCACGACGGCGTCAGAGGCGAGCAGGCTCCCGATGCCGCTCCGGGCGAGCTCGAGCAGCTCGTCGAGCGTGGTCCGGGGGAACGGGTCGCCCTCGGCCGTCCCCTGCACCTCGACGAACAGACCCGACCCCGTCATGACGACGTTCATGTCCACGCCGGCGCGGGAATCCTCGGCGTAGTCGAGATCCACCATCGCGACGCCATCGACGAGACCGACCGAGACCGCGCCGACCGTGTCTCCCAACGGAATGGCGCCCAGTTCACCTTCCGCGACGAGACGCGCACAGGCGTCGTGTAGGGCGACGAAACCGCCCGTGATCGCCGCCGTCCGTGTCCCGCCGTCGGCCTGGAGGACGTCACAATCCAGGACGATCTGGCGCTCGCCGAGCGCCCGCAGGTCGCACACGGCTCGAATCGACCTCCCGATGAGGCGTTGGATCTCCTGGGTGCGCCCCGACTGACGCCCCCTGGTCGCCTCTCGCGGCACCCGCTCGGAGGACGACCCCGGCAGCAACGAGTACTCCGCCGTCACCCAGCCCCTGCCCGAGCCGCGCAACCAGCGGGGAACCTCCGATTCGAGCGACGCCGTGCACAGCACCTTGGTGTGGCCCATCGTGACGAGGACCGACCCCGCGGCGAACTCGGTGAAGTCACGGACGATCTCGAACGGCCGCAGTTCATCGGGCCGTCGCCCGTCGCGTCGCACGTCGCTCGTCATCGCCGACCTGTCCCCTCTTCCCTCGCGGCGCCGCGCTCACGATCGAGACGGCGCACCTGCTCGACGACGGTAACCGCCCGCGGGCGGGTGCGGCGACCGGAAACGATGCCCGCCTCGGTCCCGACCACCTCACCCGCCGAAGACGACCGGCTCCGCCTGGCTGAGTTCGGGGCCGAGCAGGCGTCGACCCATCGTCGAGAACCAGACCGGGTCGCCCGACGAGAGGAACCGGTGAACGCCTTTCGCCGGGATCCTGCGGCCGAGCCCCGTCGACTCCAAGATGGACCGCACGTCGAACGCCGTCTCCTCCGCTGAGGACACGAGGACGACGTCGCGACCCAGCACGTCGGCGATAGTGCGAGCGAGGAACGGGTAGTGCGTGCAGCCCAAGAGCAGCGTGTCGATGCCCGCCTCCTTGAGGGGCGACAGCAGGCGCTCGGCGAGGACGTGGACCGAGTCGCCGTCGAGCTCCCCGCGCTCGACGAACTCGACGAAGCCCGGACAGGCCAGGCAGTGCACGCCCCCGGCGACGTGGAGCATCGCCGCGACCTTCTGGTAGGCACCCGAGGCGATCGTGCCCGTCGTGCCGATCACGCCGATCTGGCCGTTGCGCGTCGCCGCCGCGGCGGCGCGCATCCCCGGTTCGATCACGCCGACAACCGGGACTTCGAAGTCGTAACGCAGCTCCTCAAGCGCAACCGAGGCGGCCGTGTTGCAGGCGACGACGATCATCTTCACGTCCTCCACCCGGACCAGGTACTCGGCTATTTCCCGGGCGAACCGACGTACCTCTTCGGCAGCACGCGGTCCGTACGGGTAGCGGGCGGTGTCACCGACGTAGATGATCTCCTCATCACCAAGCAGGTCGATTAGCGCGCGCGCGACCGTCAGGCCGCCGAATCCGCTGTCGAAGACGCCAATGGGTCGGTCGTTCATCTTCCCGGCCCAGGTTACGCGCCAGCGAAGTGCCGCCCGCCCGGGCACGGCGCCGTCAGAAGTAGACGGTCTCCTGGGCGCGCTGGACGACCGCCTCGAGTTCCCCCGTCCAGAAGCCGCCGGAGAGGTACTTCCACCCACCGTCCGGCGACAGCACGACGATCACGCCGGAGCGGATCTGGCCCGCGCACCGCACGGCGCCCGCGACCGCGGCACCCGTCGAGAGCCCGGCGAAAATGCCGAGATCGGCGAGACGCCGGGTCCACACAACCGAGTCCCTGTGGCTGATCACGGTCTTTCGATCGAGCAGCTTCTCGCCACCGAGGTCCGTGAAGATCGGCGGAATGAACCCGTCCTCCAGGGTGCGCAGGCCGTCGACCATCTCCCCTGCCGGAGGCTCGACCGCCCACACCTCGAGGTCTGAGTTGCGCTCTTTGAGGTAACGCCCCACCCCGAGGAGGGTGCCGCTCGTGCCGAGGCCAGCGACGAAATGCGTCACCTCGGGGACGTCGCGCCAGATCTCGGGTCCCGTGGTCTCGTAGTGCGCCCGCGGGTTGGCGGGATTCCCGTACTGGTAGAGGAAGACCCACTCGGGGTGCTCCTCCGCCAACTGACGGGCGAGCCGCACCGCGCCATTCGATCCCTCCGAACCCGGCGACGCAATGATCTCGGCGCCCCACACCCGGAGGAGTTGCCTGCGCTCCTCGGAGACGTTCTCCGGGAGCACGACGTTCAGGAGATAGCCCTTCACGCGGCTGACGAGGGCGAGGCCGATGCCCGTGTTCCCCGACGAGGGCTCGAGCAACGTCGCCCCCGGGCGAAGCACACCCCGGTCCTCGGCGTCCTCGATGAGGAAGCGGGCGACACGATCCTTCACCGACCCGCCGGGGTTGGCGCCCTCGAGCTTGACGACGATGCGGACAGCGGGGTTCGGGCTCAGCTGGGAGACGTCGACCATCGGCGTGTTGCCGATCAGGCCGAGAACGTCGGGGGCGAGCATCTCCGAGGTCGGCGCTCTCAGGCCGCGCCGCCCGCAACCGCTGGCAGGATCGACACGACGTCGTCGCTCGCCACCCGCGTCTCGAGCCGCTCAAGGTAGCGCACGTCGTCGTCGTTCAGGTACACGTTGACGAAGCGGTGCAGTTCGCCGTCCTCGGTCATGACCTGGGCGCCGAGCGCCGGGTGCTCCAAGATCACCGACCGGAGCACCTCGCCCACGGTTGAGCCGTCGGCGGACACCTTCGCCCTGCCTCCAGTGGCGGGACGCAGCAACGTCGGGAAACGGACTTCAACGGACACCGGGACCTCCGGGTACTCTCGTAGACAAAATGTTGACCTGACAGGTCATATTCTAACGGTGGCTTCGCGAATCCCGGCCGCTCCGAGCTGCAAGAACTCGTGCCGCCTGACGCCTTTCAGCCGCAGACGATCGGCTCCTCGACGACGTTCCCAGCGGAGATGCGGAAGGACCGCACCGAGGCGACCTCGGCGCGCAGCGAGACGATGACGTAGTGCCAGTTCGGGTCCGGTGCCCGGGCGACGTCGGTCGCCGAGGGATACGCGTCGGTGTGGGTGTGCGAGTGGAACACGCCGACGATCTCCAGCCCGTCCTGCTCCCCCTCGCGATCGGCGCGCAGGTGGTCCTCCGGATCGACGACGTATAGCCGGGCGGAGCCCGCCTGGTTGCGGGTCGGGAAGCAGCGCACGACGCGACCGGTCGACCTGTCACCGGCGAGCAGCCCGCAGCCTTCGGCGGGGTACGCCCGCAAGCAGTGCGCCGTCATCTCGGTCACGACCGCCGCGTCGAGTACGAGCGCCCTGCCACCTTGAGGGTGGCCTACGCCGGGCGCAGGCGACGAATCCATGGAAAGCGAGGCTACCGTCTCGGTTGATGGCAACCAGGGCCCCGAGACCACGGCCGAGCAGGGCCCGAGCGACGGCGTCGGCGCACGTCGCCGAGCGCGAACCGATCCGGAGGGTCGCGCAGAATCGCCGCGCCCGGCACGAGTACGACATCCTCGACACGTTCGAGGCCGGTCTGGAGCTGAAGGGGGCCGAGGTGAAGTCGGTTCGGGCCGGCCAGGTCAGCCTCCAGGACGCCTATGCGCGTGTCGAGGGAGGCGAGGCATGGCTGCTCGGCGCACGGGTCGCGACCTATGTCTACTCGAGCGGCTTCGGTGCCGTTGAGGCCGACCGTCCCCGCAAGCTGCTCCTCCACCGCAAGCAGATCGACGAGCTCCAGGGCCGCGTCGCGCAGCAGTCGCTGACCCTCGTGCCCCTGTCCGTGTACTTCAAGGGCGGAAGGGCGAAGGTGGAACTCGCCCTGGCCCGCGGGCGCCGTCTCTACGACAAGCGGCGGGCCATCGCCGAACGCGAGGCCGAGCGCGAGGCGGAGCGTGCCATGAAGGGCGCCCGCGACTGAGTCGTCCGAACCGGCGGAGCCCGCAGAAGGGTGTCAGCCGGGGGGTAGAATATCGGCGTCGGCATCCGCCGGCTCAGTTTGCGAGGGGCCCGATCGAAGTGTCGGGCACCAATCGAGGGGGTGACAGGCTTCGACTTCGGTCGTCAAGGTGGGAGAAGCGAGCCGTGGTCTCCGGAACCACGCTAAAGAGCCGGAAAACAAAACAAACGCCGAGCCTCAGCTCGCGCTTGCTGCCTAAGTAGCAGCAACGTCCATCCGGTCTAGGCCCCGCGGGTCGGGATCGGGCGTCATCTAGCGGGACTTACCTGGTCAGCGTCGTCAGCGCGTCGTCCGGGGACAACTCAGCTGACTGGGATCCTGCGCCGTTGCCGGCGGAGAGGCGGGATCCGAGACCTTCCCGTCGGCTGCGCTCGGAGAATGCCCATCGAGAACCCGAAGGACGCGGGTTCGATTCCCGCCACCTCCACGGCGCTCGTGGGTTCTGCAACATGGGCACGAAATCCTGAAGAATCAGGATCCCTTGCCTTCGTCTTTCCAGCTCCACCACCTCAGGAGCGAGTCGTCCGCCACCACGCCCTCGTTCTCGACGAAGTGGTGTGCGGCTCGAAGGATGTACAGCACGCACCGATCGGTGGGTCCGTCGACCGCCACCAGCCGGCCGTAGAGGGCCTCTGGCTCCCGGGCACCGATCTGGGCAGGCACGGCGATCCCGATCCGCCGAAGGTCATCGGCGATCGAAGGTCCGATTCCCGGCAAGTCTTCGAGCCGGTCCAGGCCCAGCTTCTTCAACGGCCGGCGCCCTCGCTACCGACCGGAGCCGCCAGGAAGTTGGGGTCCTCGGTGATTCCGAGGTTCGAACGGCCGGGGATGCTCACCGTCGTGACGCGGATCCCGTCTCCGGCGCCGGGCACACCACCTTGTTCCTGCCACCCCGCTTGGCGACGTAGAGCGAACGGTCGGCATCGACGAGGATCGATCTCCAGGCCTCTGCGCGACCACGAGCGACTCCGAGACTGATCGTGACGCGGAGCCGATCGTCGAGATCGCCCCAGGAGTGGGAGGCGACCTTCAAGCGGAGTCGCTCAGCGAGGAGCCTCGCCCTTTCCAACTCACAGTCGAGCAGGGCGAAGACAAACTCGTCGCCTCCGAAACGGACGACGACCTGATGAGCGCGGACCTCCGCGGTGAACAGCCTCCCGAGGGTCATCAACACGCGGTCACCGATCTCGTGACCGAGGGAGTCGTTGATCTCCTTGAAGTGGTCGACGTCGGCGATGGCAATCACCACAGCGCTCGAGGCCACCTCGGGGTGGTCAAGGAATCGCTCGAGGAGGCGCCGGTTCCCGACCCCGGTGAGCGCATCCTCTTCGGCAGACTGCATCGCGGCTGCGGTTTGGGTCCTGAGCTGCCTGCGCTCGCGCTCGAGGCCGGCACGGGTCCAGACCTCTTCCACAATCTGGGCGGTTTGGCGGCTGTGGATCGACCACATCCGGCGCTTCACCTCGCGCGCGTCGGCGAGTGCACCTTCGAGGTCGCCAGCTGCCTCTCGCGCGGCGAGCCGTTCCTCCAGCGTGAGCAACAACTCGTGGTCGTCGCCGCTCTCCCTGGCGAGCTCGACCGCCGTTCCGGCGGCCTCGACCGCCTCTTCGGTTCGGCCGAGCGCGCGGAGGCAACGCGCCTGCACGAGGGCGAGCGCAGCCCGCTGCGGGACCTGCACGATGGACGCGGCGTCGGTAGCGCCTTCCAGGACCTGCATCGCCTCTTGCGCGTGCCCGGTCTCAACTAGCAGCTGAGCCTGCAAACGCCAGCTGCCGGTTCGCGCCTGCATCTCCGGCGTCCCCTCGGCTAGAAGGCGTTGTACCGCCCGCTCGGCGCGGTCGAGCCTGTCGTGTCGCCGGGGATCATCCTGGCCGTCGGTTCCTTCCGCGGCGACACGATCTTCACCCACTGCAAGAAGCAGGGCGTCGGCGATGTTGCACAGCTGGCGGTGGACCTTGATCCTGTCACCACAGCGTTCCGCTGCGGCGAGCCCCAGCTCGAGCTGCTCGACGGCCCGGTCGTAATTGAGAAACGAGTAGCAGACGATGCCAAGGCGGTTGGTGACCTCGAGGATCAGCCGATCGTCGTCCACGGAGTCGAGGCCGAGGATGCTCTTCGTCGCCATGTCTCCAGCGAGGGAGAGCGCGCCTATCCGGGACGCGTGGGCCGCGGTCAGGCTCGCGGCGTCAAGTAGGAGGGCTGTATCGCCTTCCGCTTCAAACAGCTCCTCTGCCGCGCGGGCGTCCTCCACCACTTTGGCGGTCTCCCAGCGGTTGGAGTGGACCCGCGCCCGACACATCAGCAGTCGCCCTCGCTCGACGGGTCCGCTCGCCCGCGCCAGCAGGTACTCGATCTCACGGAGGCAGCTGGCCTGCTCCTCTGCGGACGTCGCGGCCGATGCGCGCTCGAAGAGAACCCCGATGTCGACTCCGGTGTCTGCAACCGCGGGCCGATCGCCGGCTGGTTCCCGCGGGTCTGTGCCTGGGCCGTCATCCCGAGCGTGGACCTCAAGACGTCGAGTGAACCCGTCGAGACTTGGTTTGTCCTCGCGATGCGTGCTCCGCCACTCGGCGACGGCTTGCTCGAAGAGCTCGACGTTCGCCGGCGACATGGGTGCTCGCTCGCCGGTGTCGAGATCGAGCCACCCGATCGCACGGTCGCCTTCTCCGGTGACCCACAGGCGGTCGATGCCACCGTGCTGTCGTCGTTCCACGAGGACGCGCCCAGTCGAACCCTCGCCGATCCGTTTGCGCATCCCTGCCTCCGAAACCTCTGATGCTAGATGAACCAGGTGCAAGTCGCGCGCGACCGAGCCGAGGGCGATCGTCCACGAAACACCTTGTGAACTGCGACAACGCGAACCGATTGGCGGTTCGCCCGCCCGGAGCACCCGTGGGCGTCACGACCCTGACAGCGACGGTCCTCCCGCGACGCTCCGCGTCGTGAGGCTGAATCCCCTGTCATCTGCACCTCTCCGGGTTGCGGTTCGCTCGCCGAAACGTTGACGACCGTGGCGATCACCGCCCAGGCGCGTGCTCCACCCGTGTGCTCTACTCGCAGCCGTGAAGCCTTGGATCGCCATCTCGGCTGGGATCGTGCTGTTCGCGCTGGGAGCGTTCGGTCTCAACGTCACCAGCACCCACACAAGCCTGTCGTCGCTCGTCGTGGCCAAGCCCGCACCGGGGATGGTGCGGACGGCCGCCGGTGCCGGCGAAAGGACGCCGACCAAGGTCTTCCGCCGCGCCAGAGCGGGCGATGGGATCAAAACATCGGGAATCGTGCCCGTGACCCCGACGCTTTTCCTCGAGCCGGTGCGGCTCGTGTACCTCGGCATCCAGGCCGGATCCGAGCAGGCCCACTGGACGGTCTGGTGGGACGCTGCGGCACAGTCCGAGGACGCCGTCTCCCTCCAGCAGCACGTCAATCAGTCGTCCGCCGAAACCTATCTGAGCGATCTCATCGCCCTCGACAAAGACGCGGCACGTTTCTCCCGTGGCGGTCTCGACTTCGCCAGCTCCACCAAGTTCGCGGTGCCCGGGGTGGCGGGTGCCGTCGGCTTCCTGTGGCGGGGCACCGAGACCCAGTCGGGACACAGGATCCCAATCGAGTTCCGCTTCGCGGTCTTCAGCAGGGATTCGGTCGTCGCGATGGTCTCGACGACGGCGTTCTCGCGCACCACCGACGCGTCCGCCTTCTTGACGCTCGCGAGCGCTGAGTACACCCGCCTGGCGCATCCCCCCAGGAGCAACCCGTTCAAGATTCCCTTGCTCGTCCTTTCGATCGCGGGCGCCGGTCTCGTGATCCTCGGCATCGTCCTCGCGCTACGCGCCCGTCGCCGCCGCGCGCACCCGACGGCCAAGCCCGTGCGGTCGAGGGGCGGTTCCCCGACCTCCGGCCCGTGGTCCCCGGGCCAGCCGCCCCTCGGGGGCGACACGCGTCCCGACATCTCGCCCCCGGCGCCAGCACCGCCTGGGCTCACACAGCCGGGCGGCAACCTGCCGGCGCCGTGACCCGCCGCTTCCACCGCCCGACCTCGACAGCACACCGAACCGCAGGCCAGGACGTCGACTGCCGCTGCACTGAGCACGGACTCCGTCGGCCCGCGACGGTGCACGCGCACCTTGGCCCGCCTTCAGGGAGTCCGATCCACCCCCGGCTGGCGAGGCCCCGAGCCCTTCGGGACGTGTCGAAGAAACGGCGGTCCACGCCGTTGGCGGTCCACACCGCGCGCAGCCGTGTGCGGCGCTCGACCTTCCCCGGTTCGGAGAGAAGCGCCCGGTTGAGCTCCCGCGCGCCCTCGCCCGTCATCGTCGCCTCCACGGGGAAGCTCTCCCCGCGTCGACGACCTCGCCGCCGACGGGGCGCCGCAGGAGCCCTTCGATGGCGCCGGGATCGTCCGAACTGACCGCGGCAACCAGCTGAAAGCGTTCCTCCCCGAGGCGGCATCGTGCGCCACCCGCACCGGCGTGGGTTCGCTGCGGCGCGGCGCGCGGTCAATCATTGCCCCGTGGGCGACCGGACGGACCCTGGGTGCATCTGGCCCGGCCGCGCCCCAAACCGGTCCATGTCGGGGACCACCCCACACAGAGGGCATAATCGGCACATGCGCAGCATCTCCGGCTCGAACTTCCCGTCGTGACCGAGTCCTTCGCTCAGGGGCGACCGACATCGAGCCACGGCCGCCGAGGAGACGCGGTACGAGCTCGTCCGCCGGTCGCGAACGACCTGCTCGAGGCGTTCACGCGTTCCTGGGGAGGCGAACCGCAGATCTTCCGCGCCCCGGGGCGCGTCAACCTGATCGGCGACCACACGGACTACAACGACGGTTTCGTGCTGCCCGTCGCGCTGCAGTACGCGACGTGGGTGGCGATCGCCCGGCGCGACGACCGGCGGATCCGCGTGTGCTCCCGGACCGTCCAGGAGACCGCCGAGTTCGACCTCGACGAGGCCGACGCGTATCCCCGTCACGACTGGAGCGACTACGTGCACGGCGTCGCGGTCATGCTCCAAGCAGCAGGCAACCGTCTCGTCGGCGCCGACTTGCTGATCGACAGCGACATCCCGATGGGTTCCGGGCTCAGCTCCTCGGCGGCGATCGAGGTGGCGACTGGATTCGCCATGCTCGCGCTCGCCGGAGCGACCGTCGACCTCAACGAGCTCGCCGTGGCGGGACGGCGCTCCGAGAACGTCTTCATCGGCGTGAAGAGCGGGATCATGGACCAGTACGCCGCGTGCCACGGATTGGCCGGCCACGCCATCCTCCTCGACTGCCGGAATCTCGCTGCCCGCTTCGTCCCACTCGGCGCGGACACGTGTCTCGTCGTCGCCAATTCGATGGTCCGGCACGCACACACGGCGAGCGAGTACAACACCCGTCGAGACGAATGCGACGCCGGCGTCGCCACCCTCGCGACCGTCCTCCCGGGGATCACGGCGTTGCGGGACGTCTCGCTCGCCGAGCTCGAGGCGAATGAGCGTCTGCTCGACCCAGTGATCTTCCGCCGCTGCCGCCACGTGGTGACCGAGAACGCGCGCGTCACACAGGCGGCCGATGTCCTCGCGGCCGGCGACGAGAAGGCCTTCGGCGAGCTGATGGTGCGATCGCACGAGAGCCTGCGGGACGACTACCAGGTCAGCTGCGCCGAGCTCGATCTCCTCGTCAACACGGCGCTCGGGATCGACGGCGTGCTCGGGGCGCGCCTGACCGGGGGGGGCTTCGGGGGCTGCACGATCAACCTCGTGCGCCATGACGCCACCGAGCGCTTCTCCGAGATCCTCGCGGCGAAGTACGAGCAGTCGACCGGACTGGTGCCGACGGTGATCGTCGCCGAGGCGAGCTCCGGCGTCGGGCCGGAGCCCGATGGGCTCGGTCCCGAGCGTTGAACGTTCTCGTCGTCGGGGGCGCGGGCTACATCGGCAGCGCGACCTGTCGCGTCCTGCTGGGGGCCGGACACACCGTCACGGTCTTCGACAACCTCGTCAAGGGGCATCGCGGCGCCCTCACCGGCGAGGCCGAACTCGTGATCGGTGACACCGGCGATCCCGCCGACCTCGACCGCGTCTTCTCCTCGCGCGCCGTCGACGTCGTCATGGACTTCGCCGCCTTTATCGAGGCCGGGGAGTCGATGGACCTCCCGGCGCGCTACTTCCGGAACAACACGGCGAGCGCCCTGACGCTCGTCGAGGCCATGCTCCGCCATGACGTCGGCCGCCTCGTCTTCTCCTCCAGCGCCGCCGTCTTCGGCGACCCCGAATCGGTCCCCGTCGCCGAGGACGCGCCGCGCCAGCCGACCAACCCTTACGGCGAATCGAAGCTGCAGGTCGAGCGGATGCTCTCCTGGATCAGCTCGGCCCATGGGCTGCGGTTCGCCGCGCTGCGCTACTTCAACGCCGCCGGAGCCGTAAGCCCCGACTGCGGCGAGGACCATGACCCGGAGTCGCACCTCATCCCCCTCGTGCTCGGCGTGGCGCTCGGCCGGCGCGAGGCGGTCCGGATCTACGGCACCGACTACCCCACGCCGGACGGGACCTGCGTGCGCGACTATGTCCACGTCGCCGACCTCGCCTCCGCCCACCTGCTGGCACTCGAGGCGCTTTCGACCCGGCAGTCGGTCCTCTACAACCTCGGCAACGGCACGGGCTTCTCGGTGCGAGAGATCGTGGACAGCGCCCGCCGCGTCACCGGCCGCGACCTGCCCTGCGTCGAGTGCCCCCGCCGGCCGGGCGACCCCGCGGCCCTCGTCGCGAGCCCCGCCGCCATCCGGGCCGATCTCGGCTGGTCCCCCCGCCACGGCGACCTCGATTCGATCGTTTCGAGCGCCTGGGAATGGCACGTAAAGCACCCCGACGGCTACGGGGACTAGCAGATGTCCCTCCTCGCCGACTCCTCGCACCGTCGTCTCAACCCGCTGACGGGCGAGTGGGTCCTCGTCTCGCCCCACCGGGCGCGGCGACCGTGGCTCGGGCAGGTCGAACGGGTCCCGGCGGCCGCCTCGCTCCCCTACGACCCGACCTGCTACCTCTGCCCGGGCAACGAGCGGACGAGCGGGGAGCGCAACCCTGCCTACACGCACACGTTCGCCTTCGACAACGACTTCCCGGCCCTGCTCGAGGAGGCACCGGGCGCGGACATCGACCGTGACGCGCTGCTCGTCGCCCGCGGGGAGTCCGGCGTCTGCCGCGTGATCTGCTACTCGCCCCGCCACGACCTCGCCCTGGCGCGGATGGACCTCGCCGACGTGACGTCCGTCGTCGCGCTGTGGCGCGGCCAGTTCAGCGAGCTCGCCGACGACACCTCGATCCGTGCCGTGCAGATCTTCGAGAACCGGGGCGAGATGATGGGGACGAGCAACCCGCATCCCCACGGGCAGATCTGGGCGAGCGCCAGCCTGCCGAACGAGCTCGCCAAGGAGACCGGCTCGCTCGAACGCTTCGCCAAGGCGCACGGTTCGTGCCTGCTCTGCGACTACGTCGCCCTCGAGGAGAAACTCTCGGAGCGGCTCGTCTACTCGAACAAGTCGTTCGTCGTCCTGGTCCCGTTCTGGGCGATTTGGCCGTTCGAGACGATGGTCCTGCCCCGGCGCCACGTGAGCGGGCTCGACGGGTTCGCACCCGACGAGGAGGCCGCGTTCGCCGACGCGCTCCACGCTGTGACGGTCCGCTACGACAACCTTTTCGAGTCGCCGTTCCCCTACTCGATGGGCATCCACCAGCGACCGACCGACGAGTTCGACCGCGGCGGATGGCACCTGCACACCCACTTCTACCCGCCGCTCCTGCGCTCGGCGTCGGTCCGCAAGTTCGTTGTCGGCTACGAGCTCCTCGCCTCTCCCCAGCGCGACATCACGCCGGAGGAAGCCGCCGGCCGGCTGCACGCCCTCGCCGCGCGTCACTACCTCGACACGCCCCGCCCCTGACGACGCGCCGGGCCCTGCCGGCTCGGCCGCTGACGCCGTGCCGGCTCAGGGGCGACCGTCCTCGCCCACCGGCGCGGCGTCGGCCGCAGCCCGTCCCCGGAAGGTGCTCGCCAGCAGGAAGACCACCGTGAGCAGCAGCACCACCGCGAGCCCCGCCGCCCTGTCGTGGCGGAGGAGCCAGGCCGCCCCGACGACGAACAACGTCCCGACGAAGAGCTCCGGCGTGTCCCCGATGAGGAAGTTCCACCAGAACCGGCCGAAGGCGACCACCGCCCGCCGCACCCACCCGGTCACCGGCCGACCTCCCCCCGGTCGGCGAGGGCGGTGCCGACACTCGGCGCGTGGCGGGCGAGCGAGCGCATCCCGGCCACGGCGACCCCCGTCACTGCGAGGAACCCGGCGACGAGCACCGGCACGGCGAGGTCCGACCCGGGCCAGTGCAGCCCCATACCCTCGGCGATCCAGAAGACGCCGAAACTCGTCAGCATGATGCCGACGGCCAACTTCATGGTGTTTTCCGGGATGGCGGAGAGTTGCCGGGCGACGAGCACGCCCGCCGCGCCGATCACGAGCACCGCCACGGCGGCCGACGCCGCCGCGAGTCCCAGGCGGTTGGCGCTCGCTCCGAGGCTCAGCACGATGAGGACGACCTCCATCCCCTCGAGCAGCACCGCCTTGAACGAGACGACAAACCCGAGCGCGTCCCGCCGCAGGGCCTTCCCTGATCGCTGACTCCGCGTGTCCTCCAGGCTGGCGACCGTCTCGGCGTAGACCCGGTCCTCGTCGTGAAGGGCACGATGCCCGCTCGCCCGCAGGATCGCCTTGCGGAGCCACGAAAGCCCGAGCACGAGCAGGAGGGCCCCGATCACAACCCGCAGCGTCGCGATCGGGACGTAGCGCACCAGCGGCACCCCCACCACGCCGACGAGCACGGCGAGCAGCGCGACCCCGGCGGCACTTCCCTCGATCGCCGAGCGCCAACCCCGGGTCGCCCCCGTGGCCAGCACGATCGTCAGCGCCTCGACCATCTCGACGGCGCTCGCCAGGAAGACGGCCAGTGCGAGGGTTATCTCCGTCGACGACATTCGCCACCTGCCCCGCTTCCGTTGCAACCGGGCGGCACGGCGTCCGGTGGATGACCCGGGTCGCCGGCCGTCCACCGGGGCCCGGTCCGATCGTACCGGGGCCTGGTGACACGGCGGTGTTCCGCCGCCCGGAGGGCCGGCGCACGGCCTTCCCGTCGTCTCCAGCAATGTCCCGCCGTCCAGTAAGGTTGTCGTCGGACGGGTTCGCGGCGGCTGACGGTGCGATGCGCCACGTCCGCAAGGTTCACTCTCCCTGGAGGTTGCTGAGCATTGCGACTAGGAGTCCTCACCGGTGGCGGTGACTGTCCCGGCCTGAACGCGGCCATCCGGGCGGTCGTACGTCGCGCCTCGGTCACGTACTCGGATGACATCGTCGGGTTCCACTACGGCTGGCAGGGCCTCGTCCAGGACGATGCCATACCGCTCGACGTGGCCACCTGCCGCGGCATCCTCCCTCGGGGGGGGACGATCCTCGCCACGTCGCGGTTCAATCCCTTCAAGTCCCCAACCGACGCCGGCCGGATCTCCCACACCCTCGCCCAGCGGCACCTCGACGCGCTCATCGCCATCGGCGGCGAGGGTTCGCTCAGCATCGCGCGCGAGGTGTCCGAGCTCGGGATACCGGTCATCGGCATCCCCAAGACGATCGACAATGACGTCAACGCGACCGACTCGACGATTGGCTTCGACACGGCGGTTCAGATCGCCGTCGACGCCATCGACCGCCTCCACACGACCGCCGAGTCGCACGGCCGGGTGATCGTCTGCGAGGTGATGGGCCGCGAGGTCGGCTGGATCGCCGTCTTCGCCGGCGTGGCCGGTGGCGCCGCGGTCGTCATCGCGCCGGAGGAGCCCTTCGACATCGACGAGACCTGCGCCCACCTGATGCGCCGGCACGCCAAGGGCCGCTTCGCCTCGATCGTCGTCATCGCCGAGGGGGCGAAGCCCGTCAAGGGAACCATCGAGCTCCCGCCTGCCACGGTCGACCGCTACGACCGCGAACGGCTCGGCGGCATCAGCTCGATCGTCGCCCGCGAGATCGAGGCCCGGACCGGCTTCGAGTCCCGGGTCACGATCCTCGGCCACCAGCAGCGGGGCGGCACGCCGACGGCGTTCGACCGTGTGCTGGCGACCCGCTTCGGCGTCGCCGCCGTCGACGCGGCGCACGAGGGCGCCTTCGGTTCTATGGTCGCCCTGCAAGGCCACGAGATCTGCCGCGTCACGTTCGCCGAGGCGGTCGACGAACTAAAGCGCGTCCCGCGCGACCTCATCGACCGGGTGGCGAACATCTTCACCGACTAGCCGACTGGGCGAACCGCCGGCGGGTCAGCCTCCGGCGTCGTCGGCGGGGATCTCCCCCAAGCGGCCGCGGCGGTAGTCCTCGAAGGCCTGACGGATCTCGGCGTCGGTGTTCATGACGAACGGCCCGTACCAGGCGACCGGTTCCCCGATCGGGGCGCCGCCGAGCACGAGCACGTCGAGCTGGGGGGTCCTCGCGTCCTGGTGCCGGTCCGCCGCGACCTCGAGGTAGTCGCCACGACCGAACACGGCGAGCTCCCCCGCCGCGACCGGCCGGCGAGCACTCGAGACGGTCCCCCGTCCGCCGAGCACGTAGACGAGGGCATTGAAGCGCGGCGGCCAGGGGAGCCGCAGCATCGCCGCGGGCTCGATCGTGGCGTGCACCAGGCTGATCGGCGTGTGCGTGGCGCCCGGCCCGTGCTGACCACCGAGCTCACCCGCGATGATGCGCACGAGGGCACCGGCGTCCGGCGAGGTGACGAGGGCGACCTTCCCCGCACCGATGTCCTGGTACTTCGGCGGGATCCACTTGTCGGCCGACGGCAGGTTCACCCACAGCTGGATGCCGTGGAACAGCCCGCCGGCGACGACGAGCTCCTCCGGCGGGGCCTCGATGTGGAGGATCCCCGCGCCGGCGGTCATCCACTGGGTGTCACCATCCGTGATGAGGCCACCGCCGCCGTGTGAGTCGCGGTGACGGAAGGTCCCGTCGATCATGTAGGTGACGGTCTCGAACCCGCGGTGGGGATGCCAGGGCGTCCCCTTCGCCTCGCCGGGGGCGTACTCGACCTCGCCCATCTGGTCCATGTGGACGAAGGGATCGAGCTCGGACTGCGGGACCCCGGCGAACGCGCGCCGGACCGGAAACCCCTCGCCTTCGAGGCCGTGGGGGGCCACCGTCACCCTCCGCAACGGCCGCTCCGAACTCCCCGGGCCGACGGCCTCGAGCCGCGGCAGCACCAGCAGGTCCTCGACAGTCACCGCCGGCACGAAGCCTCCTCTTGGCTCCTCGGTTGACCGTTCCGGCCGACCCTCGTCACGAGCAACCTTCCTCACAAGTCAACAGCATTGACGGGAGTGATCTTCCCCTCACCCCGTGCCGGCTCCGGCGGGAGGTGCAACGGGAAGCCGACGGCGCAATGTCGTGCCTGGTCAAGACCCTGGCCGCGACGCCTGGTTCGCGCGCTCGCGCTGAAGGTGGGGCATGCCGATCGTCCCTGACTCCGACCTGCCCCGACGGGATGTCCCCGTCGGGCCCCTGACGCGCCCGGCGCGAGGCGCCGAGGGGCCGGCGCCAGCTCAGCCCCGCCGACGACGGGAGCCCGTCGCCTGGGTCGCCCTCGGCCTCGTCGTGGCGACGGTGCTCTCCGTCGTGGCCCACCTCTCCGTCGTCCCTTCACGCCTGGATGCAGCACCGCATCACCCCCGTCCCACGGCCGACACGATCTCGCCCCGTCGCTCGGCCCGGGCCGCGAGGGCCAGACTGGCCCAGCGACACCGGCGGAACATCGAGAACTCGCGGGTCACGACCCCGCCGTCGAGCCTTCCCCGAGAGCAAACCGATCCGACCACCTCGACGACGAGCCTTCCCCGAGAGCAAACCGATCCGACCACCTCGACGACGACGCTTCCCGCGGCGACGACGACCACGGCGGCCACGACGACGACCGTCACGACGGATCCGCGGACCCGCCTCACCACCGGCCCTGCCGGGCGCACCGCCACCTCGCCCAAGGTGTCGGGCCTGCTCAGCTACCCCGACGACATCGCGACCAGCATCCCCGTCTCCCCCACGAACGGCGTCGCGGCGGTGAGCGCCTCCTGGCAGGGCGGCGAGAAACTGGAGATGACGCTCGGCTGCGGGCCAGTCGTCACCTCGGGTGAGGGCACCCACGGCATCTCGCTCCTCGTCACCGGGTCCCCCGGCCAATGCTCGGCCTCCATCTCGCTCGCGCCGGGCCAGCGCGGCACCGTCGCCTACGCCCTGCGGGTTCAGTTCCCCTCGGTGGACTCCCCCACGGACACCGGATGAGCGCGCCGCGGGCCGTCCTCAGCACCGGTCTCGCCGCTCTCGCCAAGGCTGCCGTCCTGGTTGTCGGCGTGCCGCTCGCGCTCGTACGGCTCTGGTTCCTCGCGCCCGTGCCCCGGCACCTGTCGGCCCTCGCCCCCGCCGGGTCGGTCTCGGCGTGGGCGCATCTCGCCGTCGCCGCAGCCGGGATCGCCTGGGCGCTCGCCACCGCCAGTCTCGCCCACGGTGTCTGGAGCGCCCTGCGACGCCACGAGTCGCTCGAAACCGGGTCGTGGTCGTCTCGCTGGGCCGGGGCGATCGCCGGGCTGGTGCTCCTCGCGACCGCCGGGACCTCGCTGGCGGCCACCGGATCGGCACACCCGGCGACGGTCCCGGTCGCCACCGTCCCCGCCGTGCGGCGTCCCGCCGTCCGTCCACCCCCTGCGGCGGCGACCCGCCGGGCGGCGCCGACGCTCACCGTGCGGCCCGACGAGTGCCTCGCCGACGTGGCCGTCCGGGCGACGGGCTGTGTCGACGACTGGCCCCTGCTCGCCCGCCTCAATCTCGGCCGACGCCAGACCGACGGGGGCCGCATGCTCGACCCTGCGCGAGTGCGCGCCGGTTGGCTGCTCGCCGTGCCGCCCCGGGCCGCATCGTCCGCGACGAACGGCACCGGTGAAACCCCCGCGGCGTCGAAACCCACCCCGGCACCGCAGCGGCGTCTCGCCGAGCTCGCCCTCCTCGGCCTCGGTATCGTCACGACCTGCGCGCTGGCGCGGCGCCTCCGCAACCTGCGCCGCGCCAGTTCGAGCGGGCGGCGCCCGCAAGAGCGCCTCGTCGCCCCGGCGCGCCGGTTCGGCGAGGCCCGGGCCGCCCTCGAGCCCTTCGCCGACGCGCCGCTCATCGACTGGATCGACGGTGCCAACAGCCTGCTCTGGCGGCTTGTGCGGGACCAGGACACCGAGGCGCCCGAGGTCCGGCTCGTCCGTGCCGGCCCCGACGGGATCGAGCTCCTCCTCGCCGCACCCCGCCCCGAGGCGCCTTGGCCCTTCCTCCCCCGGCGGGACGGCCGCTGGTGGGTGCTCGACCCCGCCGCCGAGCTGGGGGACTTCGGACCCCTCGGACCCGCGGACGGGCGCCTCCTCCCGTCGCTCGTCCCGCTCGGAGACGACGAGCAAGCCTCGTATCTGCTTGTCGTGGGGCGCGGCCGCCGCCTCGCCGTCGACGGCCCCGCCGAGCTCGTCGATCGGACGCTCGAGGCGATCGTCGCCTCGCTGCGCACCGTTCCCTGGGCCGAGCAGCTCGCCATCGAGCTCGTCGGGATCGCGCCCCCGCCACCGGAGGAGCAGTGCTACCAGCTGAGCCCGTCGACGGAGGCGGTGCTCGCCGAGCTCGCCGCCGAGGGCGAGCCGACGACGGCCGCCACCGTCGCCGACCGCTGGCGCCGTGAGCCGCTCATCGTCGTCGGCCGCGAAGCGAACAGCCCCGGCTGCGAGCGCGTCCTCGCCGCCGCCGGGCGGGTGGCCGGGATCGTCGCCGCCGGGCAAACGGGCACGGAGCGGCTGGTCGTCGGGGCGGACCACGCCGTGCTCCAGCCCTACGGAATCGAGCTTTCCGCCGTCACCCCCACGACCGGCCAGTTCGCTCTCCTCGACGGGCTGCTCGCCGAGGCCCGCCGCGCCGCGACGGTCGTTCCGGTCCGTCCCGGGCCGACGACGGACCGGGCGCGGTTGGCCACCGTGCCGGTTGCCGGGAGGGTCGAGGTGCGCTTGCTGCGACCCGAGCCTTCCCTCGTCGGACTCGCCACCGCGCCCTGCGACCGGGACGCCCCCCGCGTCGTCGAGCTGCTCGCCTTCCTCGCCCTCCACGGGGGCGTGGCGCCCGTCGAGGCGACGGCGGCGGCCCTCTTCGCGCGGTCCGAGCCCGCCTCCCGCCGGGCGCGGACCGCCAACGTCGCGCTGGCGGCGCGCACCGCCCTCGGCCCTGGGCCGGGCGGCAGGCGCCTCCTCGCCCACCACCGCGACGAGCTCGTCCTCGACCCCGCGGTCACCTGTGACCTGGTGCGCTGCCGCCGGGCCCTGGCCGCAGCGCCGCACGTCGAGCCCCCAGTCGCCGAGGAACTCCTCGTCGGGGCGCTCGACCTCGTCGAGGGGCAGCCGCTCGGCGGTGTCGCGGCCGGCTACGCCTGGTTCGCCGCCGAGGCCCTCGGCGAGATCTGCGCCGCCGAGATCGTCGACGGCGCTCACCACCTCGCCACCCTGGCGCTGGCCTCCGGCCGGTTCGAGCTGGCGCGCTGGGCGATCGCCCGCGGTCGCCTCGCTGACGCGGGCTCCGAGATCCTCGCCCGCGACCTCATGGCGGTCGCCGGCGCCGACGATGACGCCGGGGCCGCGCGCGCGGCGTTCCGCGAGCTCGAGGCGACCCTCGAACGCCTCGGCGGCGGGGAGCCCTCCCTCGAGACGCGGGCCCTTCTCGAGGCGCTCGACACCGCCTTGTAGCCGGTGTGCCGGGGGGCGACGCGCCGCCAAATTACTTGCCCGCCTTGACGACCCCTGTCACGATGCGCACGGACCCAGTCGAGGGAGGAAGGCCATGCGCGTCGGTGTCCCTCGGGAGCTGAAAGAGAGCGAGTACCGGGTGGCGATGACGCCGGCCGGCGTGCGCGAGCTGGTCGCCAGGGGCCACACCGTCCTCGTCGAGCACGCCGCCGGTGAGGGCTCTTCCCTCCCGGACGTCGACTACCAGCGGGTCGGCGCGAGGATCGTCGCCGACGCCGACGAGCTCTGGGGGGAGTCCGAGCTCGTCTGCAAGGTGAAGGAGCCGATCAGCGAGGAGTTCCACCGCCTGCGTGACGGGCTCGTTCTCTTCACCTACCTCCACCTCGCGGCCGCCCGGGACTGCACCCAGGCGATCCTCGCCAGCCACACGACGGCGATCGCCTACGAGACTGTCCGGCTGCCCGACGGCTCGCTGCCGCTGCTCGCGCCGATGAGCGAGATCGCCGGCCGGATGGCGACGATCGCCGGGGCGGAGCACCTCCAACGCCCGGCGGGCGGCCGGGGCGTGCTGCTGAGCGGCGTCCCGGGCGTCCAGGCGGGCCGGGTCGTCGTGATCGGCGCCGGGGTGGCCGGCTCGAACGCCGCCGCGATCGCCGTCGGCATGCATGCCCAGGTCGTGGCGATCGATCGCGACCTCGTCCGGCTGGCCGCTCTCGACCGCATCTACCAGGGCCGCCTCACGACGCTCGCCTCGAGCGAGCATGTCATCGAGGACGCCTGCCTGTCCGCCGACCTCGTCATCGGCGCCATCCTCGTCGTCGGGGCGAGGACGCCCCGGCTCGTGAGCGATGACCTCGTCGCGGCGATGCTGCCGGGCTCGGTCCTCGTCGACATCTCCGTCGACCAGGGGGGTTGTTTCGAGTCCACGCGTCCGACGACGCACTCCGATCCGACGTACCGCGTTCACGACTCGCTCTTCTACTGCGTCGCCAACATGCCCGGCGCGGTGCCGCACACCTCGACGCACGCCCTCACCAACGCCACGCTCCCGTACGCGATGGCGATCGCCGATACCGGCTGGCGCGAGGCGATGCGACAGGACCGCGCCCTCGCGCTTGGCCTCAACGCTGTCGGTGGCCGGCTCGTGTCGGCACCCGTCGCCGAGGCCCACGGTCTTGCCCACGTCGAGCTCGACGAGGTGCTCGCCTAACGCCCTCCCCCGGCCGGAGGTGCCGACGGGCCGCCATCCGACCGGGGAGGCGGCCGAATGCCACCACCGGCCGCGGGCCAGCCACTACCGTGCTGGCTGTGCCCGCTCACAGCTCGAAGTCACGCCGCAGCCAGATGAGCACACGCGCCTACCTGCGCAGCCTGCGCAAGGGCCGCGTCCTCATCGCGGTGGTGATCGTGCTCCTCGCGGCCGGGGCCGTGACGGGCGTCATCGTCTCGAGAGGGAACGGCAAGCCGAGGGCGAGTGGCAACACGACTACGACACTGCCCCCGGTGTTGACGCGATGCCCCCTCACGGGTCTCCCGGCACCCGGTGGGAAGGCCCCGGCGCGCGAGCCCCTCGCCGTCAAGATCGGCAACGAGCCTCAGGCCCGTCCACAGAGCGGCCTCAACCAGGCCGACATCGTCTACGACACCCCGGCCGAGGGGGGGATCCAGCGCTACGTCGCCGTCTTCCAGTGCGACACGCCCTCGCTCGTCGGCCCGATCCGCTCGGTGCGCTGGGTCGACTGGCACATCCTGGGGGTCTTCAAGCACGCGGAGCTCGCCTTCGTCGGCGGCATCGCGCCCAATCGGACCGAAATCTCCTCGCTGCCCTACATCGACGACGCCGACGCGTTCATCCACTACGCCGCCTACCAGCAGAACCCCAGCCGCACGGCGCCGGACTCGACCTACGCCTCGGCGGCGACGCTGTGGCACCTCTTCGGCTACCACCCGCCACCTAAGCCGATCTTCACCTACTCGACGGCGCCGCTCCCGTCGCGGGCGTTCCCGATCAAGAGCCTCGAGATCAACTTCTCCGAGGGAACCGACGTCGTCTGGAATTGGGATCCGGCGACCGGCCAGTGGATCCACACCTACTCCGGCGTGGTCGACCGCGATGCCCTCACCAACCAGCCGGTCACGGCGACGAACATCGTCGTCCAGATCGTCCACTACACCCTCGGCCCCTTCAACGAGGACCCCCAACCCCGGTCCGGTGACGTCGAGAGCCGGACCGTCGGCAAGGGTGTCGGGTGGGTGCTCCGGAACGGCGAGGCGATCCGCATCTTCTGGCACTGCGCCTCGCCCACCTCGCCCACGACCTTCACCTCGAAAACCGGCCAGCCCGTCTACCTGACCCCGGGGCGTACCTGGGTCGAGATCGTGCTCAACACGACGGCGAAGTCGGGCATCACGCTCACGCGCTAACCCCGGGTGCCCGCCCTCGGAGCGGGCGGGTCTTGGCCGGGCGGTCTGGGCCAGCGCTCGGTGAGGCGCAGCAAACGGATCCTTGCCCGCGAGTACGGAGGGTAGATCAGACGGAAGTCGAAATTCCGCGGCCGGACGAGCACGCTGCGGGCCTGGCTCAGCCGCTCGAACCCCGCCCGGCCGTGGTAGGCGCCGCTCCCCGAGTGGCCGACACCGCCGAAGGGGAGCTGCGGCACGGCGATCTGCAGCGTCGTCCCGTTCACACAGACACCCCCCGAACGGGTCCGGGCGACGGCTTCGTCCACCGTGTCGCGGCTCGACGAGAAGACGTAGAAAGCGAGCGGGTCGGGTCTCGCGGATATCCGGCTGAGCGCCTCCTCGAGGCTGTCCACGCCGAGGACGGCCAGGATCGGACCGAACGTCTCCCCCGCCATGAGCGCTGAATCCCACGACGGGTCGCGCACGACCGTTGGCGCGACGAACCGCGTGGCGGCATCGATCTCCCCGCCGCAGGCGAGCTCGCCGCCGTGGGACTCGAGCAGGGCCGCCAGCCGCGCGAAGTGCCGGTCGTTGACGATCCGCCCGAAGTCCGGGCTCGCACTCGGGTCGGCCCCGTAGAACTCGGTGATCGCTGCTTCGAGCGCGGCGACGAAGCGTTCCTCCGCGGCCCGCTCCACGAGCACGTAGTCGGGTGACACACAGGTCTGGCCGGCGTTGAGGAAACGCCCCCAGGCGATCCGTCGCGCGGCGACCGCGAGGTCGGCGTCGGCGGCGACGAAGGCGGGGTTCTTGCCACCGAGTTCCAGCGTCACCGGGGTCAGCGAGCGCGCCGCCGCCTCCATGACGAGCCGGCCGGTCGCCTCGCCCCCAGTGAAGAAGAGGTGGTCGATCCCGGCGTCGAGCACCGCCTTGACCACCTCGGGCCCACCCTCGAGGACGGTCGCGGCGTCCGCGTCGAAGTGCTCGGCAACGAGCCCGGCGAGCACGCGGGACGTCTCAGGAGCGAGTTCCGAGGGCTTCAGCACGACGCAGTCGCCCGCGGCGAAGGCGCCGACGAGAGGCGCGAGCGACAGCTGGACGGGGTAGTTCCACGGCGCGACGACGAGCACGACTCCCACCGGCTCGAAGACGACTCTCGCCCGGGCGGGCTGCAGCACCAGCGGCACCCCGACGCGGAGCGGACGCGTCCAGCTCCCGAGATGGCGGGCGGTGTGGTCGATCTCGGCGACGACGACGGCGAGCTCGGTCATCCAGCCCTCGTGCGCCGGTTTGCCGAGGTCGGCTGACAGGGCGCTCTCGAGCTCCCGTTCGTGCGCCGTGACGAGCCGGCGCAGGCGCGCCAGCTGCTCTCGCCGCCACGCGAGCGGCCGGGTCGCGCCGCTCGCGAACCTCGCGCGCAGGCGGCGGATCGCGCCCGCCGCATCGTCGGTGGAAGGGGCCACCCCGCCCGTCTCAGGGTCGCCCATCCGCGCACCTCCTTCGCCGTCGCCGACGACACTCACGGGCGGCGACTGCCGCGCCCGATCGGCGCGGAGCGTACCAACCCGGGCGGACCCCTCCCTTTCTGGCCTCTCCCCGGGCACGTGGCGACCGGCCGCCATTACGGTGATTGCCTATGAGCGGAAGGGGCCCCGTGGTCAACGTCGAGGTCGTGGAGACGCCCGAGCTCGGCGACCGCAGCTACGTCGCCCACGACGGCACGACGGCCGTCGTCATCGACCCGCAGCGTGACATCGACCGCATCGAGGGTCTGCTCATCGCCCATCGGTTGCGGTGCGCCTTCGTCGCCGAGACCCACGTCCACAACGACTACGTCTCCGGGGGCTTGGAGCTCTCCCGGCGGACCGGCGCGACCTACCTCCTCGCGGCCGGGGAGCCGCTGCGCTTCGAGCGCCACGCCGTCGGCGACGGCGACGAGCTCCCCGCCGGGAGGATGCGCCTCCGCGTGGTCGCGACGCCGGGACACACCTTCGACCACGTCGCCTACGTCGTCGACGACGGTGGCGCGCCCGTCGCCTTCACGGGCGGCTCGCTGCTCTTCGGCAGCGTCGGCCGCACCGACCTCCTCGGCGCGAGGCACACGGCAACTCTCGCACGTCTCCAGTTCCGCTCGGCGCGGCAGCTGGCCGGGATGCTCGCCGACGACGTGCCCGTCTACCCGACCCACGGCTTCGGGAGCTTCTGCTCCTCGGGCAACGTCGCCGCCGCCCGGACCAGCACGATCGGCGCCGAGCGTGCCCGCAACGACGCCTTCGCGCTCGATGACGAGGACGCCTTCGTCACGCGTCTCGTCGCCGGCTTGACCGCCTACCCGGCGTACTACGCGCACGTGGGGCCCATCAACCGTGGGGGCCCGGCCCCGGCGGACCTTTCGCCGGTCGGACGGATCGATCGGGCGGAGCTCTCGAAGCGGATCGCCTCCGGCGAGTGGGTCGTCGACCTCCGCACCCCGGCCGCCTTCGCCCACGCGCACCTCGCCGGGACGATCAGCATCGCCCTCGACATGTCGTTCTCGACCTACCTCGGCTGGCTCATCCCCTGGGGGACGCCGCTCACGCTGATGGGCGCGACCGAGGACGTCGTCGCCGCGGCGCAGCGGCAGCTCGTCCGCATCGGCATCGACCGACCGGCCGGCGCCTGGACCGGCGCGATCGACGACCTCGCCGCGGAGGAGGCACTCCGCGGCTACCCCGTCATCGGCTTCGCCGACCTCGCCACAGCTCGCGACGTCGTCGTGGTGGACGTCCGCCGTCACGAGGAGCGGCAGGCAGGCCACCTCGCCGGATCGTTCCACCTCCCCGTCCACGATCTCCTGACCCGCCTCGACGACCTTCCCGAGGGCCGGCTGGCGCTCCACTGCGCGAGCGGTTACCGCGCCGCTATCGCCGCCAGCCTCCTCGACGGGATCGGGCGAGACGTCCTGCTCGTCGAAGACGACTGGGAGAACGCGGCGGCGTCTGGGCTCGCGCTCGTCACACCGGACCACACCGCGCAATGGCCGCGACGGCCAGCTGACCCGGGCGACCACCGGGGGCCCGGGCACCCACCAACTGCCCCTTCCGGGGCCGAGGCGGGCCGACCAAGCGGCACGGACCGCTAGGTTCCCCGTTCGCGACACCGTCCCGACGCACGGGCGCGCTCGCCCAGCGAGGAGGTACGGAGATGCAGGGCTTCGCCCGCGGCACCGGACGCCGCGGTCACCCCCGCCGGCGCCTGCACGGCTTCGCCAGGACCGGCGCCGCCCACGACACCGCGCGGGTGGGGTTGCTTGCCGTGCTCGCCGCGCTGCTGCTCGCCGTGCCCCTGGCCGCCATCGCGGGCGTTGGCACCGCCTCCGCCGCCCACCCCGGGACCGGCCGGGAATCCGGCCCTGTCACGCGCCCGGTGGACGAATCCGCGAAAGCGCCCACCACCGCCTGGCTGTGCCGACCCGGAACGAGCGGGGATCCGTGCGCCGCCAACTTGACGACGACCGTGATGAAAGCCTCCGGAACGCTCTCGACCTTGCGGGCCAAGGTCGACCTCGAGTCCGGCTTCGACTGTTTCTACGTCTACCCGACCGTGAGCACCGAACAAACGCCGAACGCCGACCTGCGGGTGCAGGCGTCGGAGATCGCCGCCGCCACCGCCCAGGCGTCCCGCTTCTCCACCGTCTGCCGGGTTTGGTCCCCGATGTACCGCCAGATCACCCTGGCGCGACTCTTCGCGCTCCCGCAGCTCACGACGTCCTCAACGCCGGTGGTCACCGCTTACGACAGCCTGCGCGCGGGATTCGAGGACTATCTCGAGCACGACAACGACGGTCGGCCGATCATCTTCGTCGGGCACTCCCAGGGCGCCTCGATGCTGATCAGGTTGCTCCAGCACGTCGTGGACGACGACCCGGCGCTCCGCACGCGCCTCGTCCTCGCCGTCATCCTCGGCGGGAACGTTGTCGTGCCGACCGGCAAGCTCGTCGGCGGCAGCTTCGCCCACATCCCGCTGTGCACCTCCCCGGGTGAGGCGGGCTGCGTCATCGCCTACTCGACCTTCCCGACGCAGCCTCCGCCGACATCGCTCTTCGGGCGCCCAGGAAAGGGTGTCTCGGTGCTGGCCGGTCAGGCGGCACGACACCGCGTGCAAGTCGCGTGCGTCAATCCCGCCGCGATCGGCGGGAAGAGCGGGCCGCTCGTTCCCTTCTTCCCCTCGGAAGGCACCCAGCCGACACCCTGGGTCGAGTTCCCGCAGCTCTACTCCGCCCGCTGTCTTTCTGCCGGTGGCGCGACCTGGCTGGAGGTCACGAAGATCTCCGGCGCCTCGGACCGCAGGCACGTTGTGACCGAGTTGGACGGACCCGACTGGGGCTACCACGTCTACGACGTCAACCTCGCCCTCGGCAACCTCGTCGCGGACGCCGCCGCTGCCGAGGCCACCTGGTCGAGGCGGGCGCACCGCTGACGACGGCGCGGTTGGCGCCGACCTGGGAGGGACCCGGCCCTACACGAACGAGCAGATGTTGGCCCCGCCGGAACCGACGTACGTTTCGTAGTTCTGGGCGCCGAGCCCGGCACCCGGGGTTCCGCTGGCGGGTGTCACGTTGACCACACCGCCGGTGCCGAGCGAGACGACGTAGTAGCTCGGGTTGTTCGGCCAGCTCCGCAGGGCCGCGTACGAGCCGCCGGTGAGCTGCGAGGTCGCCGAGGGCCACGAGCCGCTCTCGGTGTAGTACGCCTGCACGGCGATCTCGACGGACCTGGCGTCGGAGTCGCAGGCGGCGACCGCACTCTGGCCCGTGACGGCGCCGAGGGCCAGCACGACCACGGCAGCGAGGATGCCCATGATGATGATGACGATGAGCAACTCGATCAGGTTGAAGCCGTCCTCTGATGGTCCCCGACCCGCCGGCTCCCGACTGGCTCGCAACAGATCGACCATCGCCGTCCACGGCTTTCGCCCGTTTGATGCGTCTGCACGGCTCGCAACGTCAAGGTAACCCGCGCGTCGCCCCGCACCTTCTGCTTCGGGTCACTTGACCACTAGAAATGGGCAACTTGCGTCATCTCGTCGACGACTGATCTTCCCCACCGACTGCCACCGATCAACGTTGGATCCCCGAGGCGGACCGGAGGCACCCTCTCCGGTCGGCAGACACGTCGCCGGCCCGGTGCCGCCGTCACCAGCGTCGACCAGAGGGTGATCAATCAACGCACGGTCGGCGCCGCGACGAGCTCCCGCCCCAGGCTCGTGGCCTTGCTCTGGCGCCATCGGACGACTGCCTGGTTAGCTGTTTCGGAATCGAGGCCCCATGCACAGGATCTGCAACATGCACGAACGCGTCGTCGCCGCTCCGGCGCCGGCCGTCGGGGCGCTCCTCGACGGCCTCGGCGGAGATCCCGATCTGCTGTGGCCGGGGAACGACTGGCCGCCGCTTCGCCTCGACGGCCCGCTGGCAAGCGGCGCTTCCGGTGGGCACGGGCCGATGCGCTACGCCGTCACGACGTACGAGCCGGGGCGCCGCGTCCGCTTCGGATTCCTCCCCGGGTGCGCGCTTGTCGGATACCACGAGTTGCGGATCGAGCCGGGCCCGCCAGGACACTGTCTCGTACGACACGTGTTGTGCGCGACTCCCTCCAATCTCTATTACCGCGTCCTCTGGTGCCTGGTCCTCCGGTGGTTGCACGATGCGTGCATCGAGGATCTGCTCGACAATGCCGGGCGGGTGGCGGCGGGCCCTTGGCCCCGCCGCGCGCGGCCGCGGTGGGTGCGCGTCCTGCGGCGGGCCTTCCGCCTCACGTCCACCTCCGCGACGTCGACCAACCCCGAAGGGCAGGGCCTGGCGGACAACTCCCACCAGAGATCCCGCCCGACCGCGCCATCCCGGACCTCCGGCTGAAAAGGCGCTATCTTTTTTTCTGACTCCCGCCCGATGTGCGCTTCAGCGCGCCGGGCGTTGATCGGCGTGCCAACTCCGTTAGGAACTCGATGGCGAAACGGCCGAAGCCCAGTCCCGGGGACCCGTCCGCCGGGTACGCGCGTGAGGAGCTCGAGCGCCTCTGCATGCGCAACCTGATCGACCTGCCGGGCGAGCACATCTTCTTCAAGGACCTCGAGAGCCGCTTCCTCCTCGTCAGCCGGGGGATGCTCGAGGACGAGATGCCGGGCTGGGCGGTGGAGGACGTCC